>OJPG01000068.1_pt1 | contig 91779 bp, 75 predicted proteins | sample 1598431 | NCBI WGS metagenome assembly OJPG01 (sample SAMN03922473, study PRJEB24848) | human gut metagenome | isolation source: stool sample | host: Homo sapiens | place: Germany | collected 2010-11 | reverse complement strand
AGACCAGCCGTGAGTGGAACAGGTCACGCTCCACGTGAGCGTGTGAGTTGAAATGACCTATTAACAGACTGGTGCTATCCTGGAGAAGTCACGCTCCACGTGAGCGTGTGAGTTGAAATCAAGCTTTATTTGGAATTTTTGCTCTGTTACAGGTCACGCTCCACGTGAGCGTGTGAGTTGAAATAACCATAGATTTTTCTAAATCCGTCATGTTGTACCTCGTCACGCTCCACGTGAGCGTGTGAGTTGAAATACTGTATCTATAGTATAACATATAATAACCTAGGTTAGTCACGCTCCACGTGAGCGTGTGAGTTGAAATGCTGAAATCTGAGCAGCGACGAGCTACAAAAGCGTCACGCTCCACGTGAGCGTGTGAGTTGAAATCACGCAGTACGGCATATCTCGTGTGCTGAGCAACAGGTCACGCTCCACGTGAGCGTGTGAGTTGAAATTCTTATATCAAAATCAAGCAGGCATTGCCACGCCGTCACGCTCCACGTGAGCGTGTGAGTTGAAATATACTTGATAGCCCCGACATTGAAAGCGCCGTCCGGTCACGCTCCACGTGAGCGTGTGAGTTGAAATTATCATTGGAATATAATCCCATTGAAAACTATTCGTCACGCTCCACGTGAGCGTGTGAGTTGAAATTTGCAAGCTGCACGAAATGACCTGTCATGCCACAAGTCACGCTCCACGTGAGCGTGTGAGTTGAAATGTCGTTATCATCATTAAAAATGATTCCACCCTGAGTCACGCTCCACGTGAGCGTGTGAGTTGAAATCTCCTATGATTTATAAAAACATATGTTCGATAAGTCACGCTCCACGTGAGCGTGTGAGTTGAAATTTCCTGCATAGCAATCTTAAACGTAAATGGCGAGGTCACGCTCCACGTGAGCGTGTGAGTTGAAATTTTTTGATTGTCTCTGCCTTTGACAAAATCTGTCGTCACGCTCCACGTGAGCGTGTGAGTTGAAATGTCCTGATACATATCATAATTTACTATCGTAAATGTCACGCTCCACGTGAGCGTGTGAGTTGAAATTTGCGTGTGAGTCTGTCTGTTTATCAGAATATACAGTCACGCTCCACGTGAGCGTGTGAGTTGAAATTGTTGGCTTTTACAAGTTTTGCCACTGAAAGCGTCGTCACGCTCCACGTGAGCGTGTGAGTTGAAATGTCGTTATCATCATTAAAAATGATTCCACCCTGAGTCACGCTCCACGTGAGCGTGTGAGTTGAAATCTCCTATGATTTATAAAAACATATGTTCGATAAGTCACGCTCCACGTGAGCGTGTGAGTTGAAATTTCCTGCATAGCAATCTTAAACGTAAATGGCGAGGTCACGCTCCACGTGAGCGTGTGAGTTGAAATTTTTTGATTGTCTCTGCCTTTGACAAAATCTGTCGTCACGCTCCACGTGAGCGTGTGAGTTGAAATGTCCTGATACATATCATAATTTACTATCGTAAATGTCACGCTCCACGTGAGCGTGTGAGTTGAAATTTGCGTGTGAGTCTGTCTGTTTATCAGAATATACAGTCACGCTCCACGTGAGCGTGTGAGTTGAAATCTTTCTTTGCAATACTCTGCAAAGATTTCTTCGGGGGTCACGCTCCACGTGAGCGTGTGAGTTGAAATCTATATCATACACAATCCCACAAGCAATCCAAAGTCACGCTCCACGTGAGCGTGTGAGTTGAAATTTTCGGAACGATGATATGTTTCAGGGCTTCGCGTCACGCTCCACGTGAGCGTGTGAGTTGAAATGTTGTGGCATAATCAGACGGCAAAGCATCACTTGGTCACGCTCCACGTGAGCGTGTGAGTTGAAATGAGCATTTACAAGTTGAATTTGATAAGATCAAGGTCACGCTCCACGTGAGCGTGTGAGTTGAAATTAAAATTATGCAAATTGACTAATTGTCATTAATAAGTCACGCTCCACGTGAGCGTGTGAGTTGAAATTCAAGGCACAGCCGTATAAGATATCTGACGATTGTCACGCTCCACGTGAGCGTGTGAGTTGAAATGACACAACAGGGCTAAAACGTGGTGATAATAATGCGTCACGCTCCACGTGAGCGTGTGAGTTGAAATGCCAGTAGTAGAAGAACAAATAAAGGTAATTAAGTCACGCTCCACGTGAGCGTGTGAGTTGAAATTTTTAAAACAGGTACGAAAGGCGAAAATCGTGCAGGTCACGCTCCACGTGAGCGTGTGAGTTGAAATGACCACATGGAAGAATTGGCAGACATTCTCAGCGAGGTCACGCTCCACGTGAGCGTGTGAGTTGAAATGATAGTCTTTTACCATAATTTTATAAGGTTCGTGTCACGCTCCACGTGAGCGTGTGAGTTGAAATTTTAGGGGTATATTGGAAATTAATGATGATGTTAGTCACGCTCCACGTGAGCGTGTGAGTTGAAATTTTTCAAACAATGTATGCTCTTTTGCACCGTTTCGTCACGCTCCACGTGAGCGTGTGAGTTGAAATATGATTTATCACCAAAACGGCAATACGAACAGTAAGTCACGCTCCACGTGAGCGTGTGAGTTGAAATATCCTATAGAGTTCAAAGACCTTGGTGTTTACAGTCACGCTCCACGTGAGCGTGTGAGTTGAAATTTCCGTGTGAGCGAGAATCTTACCCCGCATAGTGGTCACGCTCCACGTGAGCGTGTGAGTTGAAATGCATTATTTCTGACAATTTAATTATAGCAGACTAGTCACGCTCCACGTGAGCGTGTGAGTTGAAATAATAGAATCATCACTATTAAGATTTTTAAATTTGTCACGCTCCACGTGAGCGTGTGAGTTGAAATGACAGCTTCGACTTCGTTGTTTCCAACTCTCGTTGTCACGCTCCACGTGAGCGTGTGAGTTGAAATGTACAGATCCTTATAAGTCCAAAAAATTGTACACGTCACGCTCCACGTGAGCGTGTGAGTTGAAATGCAAATACTATAAGCCTGACGAGGTAAGAAAAGGTCACGCTCCACGTGAGCGTGTGAGTTGAAATGCGGCAAACGTTGAGACCAGCCGTGAGTGGAACAGGTCACGCTCCACGTGAGCGTGTGAGTTGAAATGTATCTTGCATAGCACGCTGCCACAGAGCAAGCCAGTCACGCTCCACGTGAGCGTGTGAGTTGAAATGACGTTTGGCACTGTAAGCGTCAAGAAGACATAGCGTCACGCTCCACGTGAGCGTGTGAGTTGAAATGATCCTTCTGAGAAACCAGAACGCATTCTGATTGTCACGCTCCACGTGAGCGTGTGAGTTGAAATCGTTGTAAGGGTAATAACCGTTAGGGAACATTGAGTCACGCTCCACGTGAGCGTGTGAGTTGAAATTTTAGGAGGGAGAAAAGTGACAAAAGCTGAAAAAGGTCACGCTCCACGTGAGCGTGTGAGTTGAAATTTGTTCTCGGCTATCCACGATAACCGAGAACGTTGTCACGCTCCACGTGAGCGTGTGAGTTGAAATTCTGATTTTGGTGTCTACGAATTTTAAATCATTTTGTCACGCTCCACGTGAGCGTGTGAGTTGAAATTACGAATAAATCAACTACAGAAAACATTGCTAATTGTCACGCTCCACGTGAGCGTGTGAGTTGAAATGTAAAAATCACGTTCGCCAAACTTGTCTGCAAAGTCACGCTCCACGTGAGCGTGTGAGTTGAAATATAAAAGAGCGACAGAAAAGCGCCGCACTTAAGTCACGCTCCACGTGAGCGTGTGAGTTGAAATATCCTAGGCAGATTGACAAAAAGTTCGAGCGTAAGTCACGCTCCACGTGAGCGTGTGAGTTGAAATCGTTCTGAGATAGAGGCATTGAAGAAGACGGAAATGTCACGCTCCACGTGAGCGTGTGAGTTGAAATTGCAACTGTCGCACTGATTATTCTGATTTTAAAATCGTCACGCTCCACGTGAGCGTGTGAGTTGAAATAGAAGTGTAGGTTCTGGAAACATTCCAAACCAACGTCACGCTCCACGTGAGCGTGTGAGTTGAAATGACATATAAAATTTGCCAATTGATAAATGTTCATAGGTCACGCTCCACGTGAGCGTGTGAGTTGAAATTCACCATATGTAAATAATTTCAAGTCGCCCTGTGTCACGCTCCACGTGAGCGTGTGAGTTGAAATATGCTTTCCTGCATTTTCTGAATAAGGAAGTCCAGTCACGCTCCACGTGAGCGTGTGAGTTGAAATGCCAGTTATCGAAATGCGGCGGCGTTTTCCTGTTGTCACGCTCCACGTGAGCGTGTGAGTTGAAATGACCATATGTTTTAAGCGCCCTGCGCCAAGCGCATGTCACGCTCCACGTGAGCGTGTGAGTTGAAATGGGTCGGAATGATTGAGGCGGTGCTGAACCGCCTGTCACGCTCCACGTGAGCGTGTGAGTTGAAATATGAAGTACAAGGCTGTTGCTTCGGCTGTTAAAGTCACGCTCCACGTGAGCGTGTGAGTTGAAATGGTATACTTAACGCTAAAAAAGAGCGTACTGTTGTCACGCTCCACGTGAGCGTGTGAGTTGAAATGTACTTTCGCATAGCAGTAGCAATAGCCTTTTGGTCACGCTCCACGTGAGCGTGTGAGTTGAAATTCTGTATAGCGTATATGACCGCTGACCCTAGGTGTCACGCTCCACGTGAGCGTGTGAGTTGAAATTGTTCACACATCGTTAAAATATATGTGTGTTTTCGTCACGCTCCACGTGAGCGTGTGAGTTGAAATTAGTATGCTAAAGTGCTAAAGCAATGAAGTAGAGTCACGCTCCACGTGAGCGTGTGAGTTGAAATTTTGACACATTGGAGGAAGCCACCAAGGCTGCAAAGTCACGCTCCACGTGAGCGTGTGAGTTGAAATTGCTATGCTTGTCGCCGCATCACTTTTGCCTTGGTCACGCTCCACGTGAGCGTGTGAGTTGAAATAACTTTCCTAAATTTATAGCACTTCTGCCGCGCGTCACGCTCCACGTGAGCGTGTGAGTTGAAATGTAGTACAGCATTACGCCTGACATTGCCTGCTTGGTCACGCTCCATGTGAGCGTGTGAGTTGAAATACGATAATGTAAAAAAAAGAGAGGTATCATGCAATGATTAAATTATTTTTGAAAGAATACTTAGATGAAATGTCAACTGTATGTAGGGATAATCAGAATAATGTAAGTATCGCTGTAAATCCCGATTCTGAAAGGCAAGGACATCCTTATTTCAAATTTTATAATAACGTTTATTATGGATATGCTGCTAAGGTGGTTAGAATTTTATTTAATTCAGCAGATTATGTTGATAATAAAAATGCAGAAGACCAAAAGCTTTGGAAACTTTCGCATAAAGAAAAAAAGTTGCTTAAAGAACTTTTGAGTAGTCCTTCTGCAGAATATTCAGATATGACTATTTGGGAAGCTTGTAAATTTGAGTGGAACTTTGAATATTTAGAGCAATCTATTAACTTAGATAAATATGTAAATGGTGAATATGATAAGGATAAAACATTCACAGAAAATCCTGGCTATGTACCCTACAGTTTGGAAATGCCTGATTATTTAGAATTAAACTTTTGCTAAATATGTAACTTTAACGTACGCTCCACGTGAGCATATGAGTTGAAATGTTGACAAATCGGGCAAAAGTGATATAATAGAAGTCACGCTCCACATGAGCGTGTGAGTTGAAATTTTCCCGAGAAATAGTTAAGCTAGCTAAAGAAAAATATATTAGTTTAAAAGGAACGTGATAATATGAGAGAAATGCCAATATGGTTGGACTATGCGGAATTTGATGATGACGGATTATGCGGCATATCCCCAAATGCACCGGACGAAGTAAAGAAAGCTTACGAAGATTATTTAGCTGAAGAAGAAGAGGCTAAATCAAAAGGCATAAAAATTTAATAATTTTTACTGCTCCGCTACGGCGAGGCGGTCACGCTCCACGTGAGCGTGTGAGTTGAAATATTATGCTGACGTTATGTTTTTGTAGTTTATCCCAGCCACGCTCCACGTGAGCGTGTGGGTCAATTTTCGTTTCAACGCAGGACTTATTGATATTGAATAATACAAGTAACCGCTTGACTAAGGTCGGGCGGTATTTTTATACCCAAATACTATACAATTTTCATGCGTTTTCCGTCAAATTCGCCAATTCACACCCCGAAATTTGTGCAAACAAATGATTTATAATTTAATTTGGCAACATTTCTGCAATTGTTGCATTTTTTCTGCAACAAAATACCCACTTTTCGTGTATAAGTAGAAGAGGTTTCACCACAAATCGGAAACCTTGCGGAGCGACAGTGTATGAGGAAACATTTTGTCAACGTGAGTTAGGTGAACACGATGAGAGGTTCTGATCGCACAGAAAAGCACTTCCTGCACTCCGTCTGAAGCTTGAAAATTGAATATTTATACCGACACACCTTAGCTATACCCCATGAGCATACTGCTAAATTTAATTGTTATAACCGCCTTTGTTGACATTATTCATATAAAATGGTATACTTAAAATAAAATTTATACATAATGAAAAGAGTAAATGTGATGAATAAACATACCACTATCGATAAGTCAACAGGCGAGAAAAAATGTAGCTGCTTTAAACGTTGCGGCGGCTGTCAGTTGGATAAGGTCTACGCCCAGCAAATAGAATGGAAGCAGGCAAAAGCCGATAGAATGTTGAGCCGCTTTTGCAGACCTCAGCAGATAATAACTATGGACGACCCCTATAATTATCGCAATAAAGTCCAAACTGTCTATAAGGTCAATAGCTCAAAGCGTATCGTCTCAGGAGTATATCAGTCCTCTACCCATAGCATGATAATAACTGACGATTGCTTTTTGGAGGATATAAGAGCACAGCAAATAGTCGCTACCCTTAAAGAGCTTATGGTTGACTTCCGTATCCTTCCATATAACGAGGAAAGTGGTCAGGGCCTTCTTAAGCATACCCTTATCCGTACCTCCCAAACAACAGGCGAGGTAATGCTCGTGCTAGTTACAGCTACCCCCATATTTCCTGCAAAGAAAAATTTCGTTAAAGCTATCACTGAAAAACATCCGTATATAACCACTATCGTCCAAAACGTTAATAAAGGCAGAGTTCCTCTTACTTTGGGCGACCGTGATATTATAATGTACGGCAAAGGCTATATCACCGACGAGATGTGCGGCTGTAAGTTCAGAATTTCACCTCATTCTTTCTATCAGGTAAACCCCGAGCAGACCGAAAAGCTCTATTCTAAAGCAGTTTCTTGTGCAGAGCTTAAAAAAGGCGATAAAGTTATCGACGCATATTGCGGAACAGGTACTATCGGTCTTATCGCTGCAAAAAGCGGTGCAGACGTGGCAGGCGTTGAGCTTAATGCCGAAGCCGTAAAGGACGCAGTTTCAAATGCCAAGCTCAATAAGCTTGACAATATCAGATTTTATAATGAGGACGCAGGTGAGTTCATGACAAAGCTTGCGCAGGCAGGGGAGAGTTGTGATACAGTTTTCCTTGACCCTCCAAGAGCAGGCACAACAGAAGAATTTGTTGAAGCCTTGGGCAAACTCAGACCTGAAAAGATAGTCTACGTTTCCTGTAAAATAGAAACTCTCGAGCGTGATTTGAAGCTTCTTGCAAAAATAGGCTATAAAGCACAGCTTATCCAGCCCGTTGATATGTTCCCGCATACCACAGGTATCGAAAATGTGGTTCTTTTAAAAAGAAAAATGATATCGCTCACACCAAACAGAACACCTGATAAAAAGGGGGATAAAAAAATTGAACCAAAAGGTAAAACTTCTCACAGATAATATCGAAAAAGTTATCGTCGGCAAGACAGACTCTGTGCTTAAAATAATCACAGCCATGCTTTGCGGCGGTCATGTTCTTATCGAGGACGTACCTGGAGTAGGCAAAACTCAGCTTGTATCAGCCCTTGCAAGGTCAGTGGACGGCAAATATAACCGTATCCAGCTTACCCCTGACGTTATGCCGTCCGATATCGTTGGCTTTTCTATGATAGACCAGAAAACTCATGAGCTTGAGTATAAAGAGGGTGTGGCAATGTGCAATTTCCTCTTGGCAGACGAAATAAACAGAGCCTCCCCAAAATCTCAGTCAAGCTTGCTTGAAGTCATGGAAGAACATCAGATATCAATTGACGGTAAAACTCATGAACTTCCATTGCCCTTTATGGTGCTTGCCACACAAAACCCTGTGGAAACTTACGGCACTTATCATTTGCCTGAAGCCCAAATGGATAGATTTCTTATGAAGATATCAATGGGCTATCCCTCATATGATGATGAGCTTGATATCATGTCAAGAGCCGAAAGATCAGGCTTTGCAAAGAATATCCAGCCTGTCATGACCCTTGAAAACGTCCGTGAGCTTATGGGCTACGCTGAAAATGTAACCGTAGAGCTTTCCGTGAGAAAATATATCCTGAGCCTTGTTACCGCAACAAGAAATTCAGATTATGTAAAGCTTGGCGTTTCTCCCCGTGGAAGCATCGCACTTCTCAAAGCTTCAAAAGCCTATGCCTTTGTTCAGGGCAGAGGATTTGTCATGCCAGATGATGTCAAGGCTGTTATGCCTGACGTTCTTGCACATAGACTTATGCTTTCTCCTAAAGGCAAATCCGCCTTTGAAAATGAAAGGAAAGCTCTTGAAAATATCGCTCTTACAGTAAAATCACCTGACGCAATAGAGAAATAGAGGATATGACCCCATGAAAAATCTTTTAGGTTATCTTACCTGCGTGGCGGTGGCGATACTGCTTAGAGTTTATATAAACGGAAGCGGCGGTACGCTTGTGCTTTATCTTTTAGCCATAGCCTTTGTGATATCTCTTGCGGCACTTCTTCTTACCAAGCATAAACTTGTGGCAGCCATAAAGCTTTCCACAGAAATAAGTGCAAAGAACGAGGAGTTTGACGCTGACATAATGCTTTTAAATGCAATACGCATTATTCCCTCATGCGTTGTTGAGGTAACGGCAGAGTGTTCAGATAATATCGGTGCTGTAAGCCCACTTGAATTTAAAACTATCGTGGCAGGCGGCAGACAGCAAAGCGTCAGCATTAAGCTGAAAACACGCTATGCAGGTCTTGGCACAGTGAAAATAAAAAGCATACGTTTGCATGACTATCTTGGAATAATCACCCTGCACCTTGACAGTTCACGTTATGAAAAAGCCGTGGGAAAAATAAAGATAATGCCGAATATCCCTGACACTGGCTCTCAAACAGAGCTTCTTAAAGCAACTTCCGAGAACGCTTCATTTGACGATAACGAAAGCGAATCAGATGAAAATGCACTTGGTCTTACAGGCGTTCCGGGCTATGACCACAGACAGTATGAGATAGGCGACCCGCTGAAAAGAATAAACTGGAAGCTTTCTTCAAAGCGTGACGAGCTTATGGTGCGCCTTGATGAAAAGGTCACGGCTTCAAGTCAGGCGTTTTTCCTTGATATACCAAGCGAAAATCATGACCCTATGTTTGCTATGAATATTGATAATATAGTCGAAGCGAGCCTTGCAATGCTTTCAATGCTTATTATGGAAGGCTTCGAGAGTGAGTATAATTATTATCTTGACGGCTGGAAAAGCATGAAAATAAAGCAGGCAGGTGATATAATAGAGCTTCAAAACGACCTTGCGGCAATAGCACCATATCCGCAGGAAAAGCGTTTTGCCTTTTCTCATGAGATAGGCAAGACAGCTCCTATCTGCTTCACAGCCTGCATGGCGACTTCTCAGGGGGATTTTTCTTCTCTCATGGAAGAATTTAACGGCTCTTTTGTAGTAACACGTCTTAGCGGCCTTGATAAGCAGACAGAAAATATGTGGCTTGTAGACGAAACTTTCGAGTTTCGTAAAATGACATAGGGGGTGTGGCTTTTGAATACTAAAACTGCTCAGATAAAAAACACCCTTGTGAATATTCTTTCAAAATATGCTTTGCCGCTGCTCCTTGGAGCAGTGGTCATGAACATAATCTTTAAGACCTATCTTGTAGACAATGTCAGACTTTATACTTTTGGATATGTGGTCTATGAATGTCTGCTGTTTGCTCTTTTTGAGTGGCTGAAGCCGAAAAAAGTCCTGCGAGGTCTTGTCTATACCGCCCTTATGGTGGCAGTGCTGTTTTTGGGCTTTCAGCTTCTTCGTGCTGGATTTGAACATTCTGGAAAATCATTTATCAATTGGTTTTATGTAAACAGGCAGGAGATAGGTCAGATAGATGAATATTTCTACTTCCTGTTTGTGGGACTAGGCTTCTTTATCATTTCGGTGCTTTATTATTTCACCATTGTGCGCTATAGAAGCTTTGGAACGATGCTCGTTGTGCTTTTTCCGTTTTTTATTTACGGAAAGCGAGCCGACTCAATGGATACTCTTGACATAACCATAATGCTCACTGTGTTCATTGCACTTATGGTGCACAGCAGACTTGTTTCAGATGAGAGCAAGCATGACCTTGTTATAAACGGCTCTTATGTGGCGGCATCGGCGGTTTTCGTTACCCTTGTGGGTGCGCTTGCAATGCTTATGCCGACTTCCTCAAAGACATCTTATCTTGAAAAAAACAGCAACTTCTTTGATGTGAATATCAAAAGCAGTGGCACATATGACAATCTTAGTGATGAGTCTTCCCCAAGATTTGGCGCAGACGCAACGGGCGAGATACTTTTCAACTTCACCACAACCTCTGACGAACAGGTCATTTACCTCCGCAGACAATCCTTTGACCTTTTCAGAAACGAGAAGTGGGTAACAGACGATAGCTTCTACGATTTTGATATTGACAAAAATGTTCATCTTTACGGTGACAACGAGGTGAACTCACCGAGCTATGTTTACAGCATAGCAAAGTCACTTGCAGATAAGGATTACACCAAGGATCTTGGCGTGGACAGGTCACAGTTTCCTGATGATCTGTTCAGTGAAAAGGCAGTCATGAATCAGTTCAGCGACAGCTTTGCCCCTAGCTATATCCCTGCCCCGCTGATGATAACCCCAGGTGAGAACAACGTTTATATCAAAACAACTCACAGTGAGGTCTACAGACCATATGACACCGCAGGAAATAAGCTTGGCATTAGCTTTGAGTATATCCCTGAAACGGAGAACGAAAGACAGGCTGCGGCAAATCTTGATATGACCGAAAATCAGTTCAAACTGCTGCTTTCTTATGGTTTGACAAACGGAGATGTCACATCAAATCAAGCGCTGAATATTTATAAGATATATGCGTTGTACACAGACGTTTCTGCATATGACGATAAAGGTGGAAAAATGGAGGCTCTTGCAAAGAGCATAACGGAAAACTGCAAAAATGATTATGAGAAAGCTCAGGCGCTTGTGGATTATTTTGAGCAGAACGGCTATGTTTACGATAACGAGTATGAGCCTGACGATGAGTCTATCGCATATTTTCTTTTCACGAGCAAGCGTGGAAACTGCACGAACTATGCCACAAGCATGACGCTTATGGCGAGAATACTGGGACTTCCAGCAAGGTATGTTGAGGGCTTTGCAGCATATGAAAAGAATGAACGTGGAGAGTTTGTGGTAAGAGATAGCCATGCTCACGCTTTTGTAGAGGTCTTTATCACAGGCATTGGCTGGATGACTTTTGACCCGACAGTTCCGGGCTATCAGCGTGACTACAGTGCAAATGGTACGAACTTTGATGTTTCAACTTTTGTAAGCTATTTCAGCAGGATCGTACTGTTTATCGGTGTGGCGTTTGTGCTTGTGGTTTTCGTATTCCTTAACAGAATTATCGAGGTATTTTTCAGACTGTCACTTAAATTCAGAGATAACGGCGACAAAGTCATAAGGCTTTACAGGCGTGTGGTAAGGCTTTTGACCATAGCTTCTAATGAAAAGCTATCGGGATACACGCCTGAAATGATAAGAGAATATCTTGTTAAGAGGCGTGGAGTTGAGCTTGGCGGTCTTATAGATTTTTTTGAAAAGACCTGCTTCGGTGGATATGTTCCTGATGAAGCCGAGTGGAAAATGGTCTATGCAGAGTACAAAGCACAATGGAAAAAGCTCACAAAGCGTGAGAAAACGACTTTGGAGCTTGATAAGAATATGTAATGAAATGGCTGTGCGGGAAAAAATCACGCACGGCTATTTTTTTGTATGAAAAAAAGGCTGCCGTATAAAACAGCAGCCTGAGAGTGTAAAAAAAATCTCCGAAAGAGCAGGACGTCAAGGACGCCCACTGTATCTGATATTTAATTAAAGTGAAGCAAGAAGATCGCTCATTGCGTAAAGTCCTGCCGGCTTTCCACAAAGGAAAACGCCTGCATTCACTGCACCAACAGCGAAAACCTGCTTTGAATGAGCTTCGTGCTTGAGGGAGATGACTTCATCTCTGCCTGCAAAGATTATCTCATGCTCGCCAACAATAGTGCCGCCACGGACAGAGTGCATACCGATCTCTGTCTTTTCTCTCTTTGCTCTTACAGAATGACGATCGTAAACATAGTGATACTTGTTGTCAAGCTCCTCGTTTATTGCGTCTGCAAGCATGATAGCAGTGCCTGACGGAGCGTCTATCTTCTGGTTATGGTGCTTCTCGATTATCTCGATATCATACTGACCGCCAAGAACTTTTGCAGCAGTTTTTGCAAGATTTGCAAGAAGATTGATACCAAGGGTCATGTTGAATGTGAAGAAAACAGGTATCTGCTCGGAAGCCTTGTGTATCTTCGCTGTATCCTCTTCTGTATAGCCTGTGGTAGCTATTACAAGGGCAGTGCCGTTTGAAAGGCAATAGCTGAGAAGTCCGTCCAGTGCGGAAGGGTGTGAGAAGTCGATTATTACATCAGGCTTTTCAGGCAGGTCGGCAGGCTCTTTTACTACAGGGAAGTCTGCATAAGCCTCGCCGAACTTGTCGATACCTGCGCTTACTGTGCAGTCGTCACGCTCTGACATAACGTCATATATGAACCTGCCCATTTTTCCGCAGGCGCCACATATTGCGATCTTAGTCATTTATATCATTCCTTTTCTTTTTGATTTGTAGATAAACGTAAGTGATAATGTCAAAGACAGCGTTTGGGTTGTCGGGGACGCCAACCCTTACATTAGTACATTTTTATAACGGTAAACATAAAGGGCGAATTTCTCCGCCCTTTGTATATTTTACTTGATAAGTCCGAGAGCGTTCATTGACGCTTTCAGCTTTTCTATCTTATCATCGCTCATTCTTACAAGCGGCAGACGACACTCGCCGACCTCAAAGCCCATAAGATTAAGAGCTTCCTTGACAGGGATAGGGTTTACGTCGCTGAAAAGTGCCTTTGCAAAACCAAGGGTCTTGAATACCTTTTCTCTTGCTTCCTCATACTTTCCATCAAGGCAGAGCTGTGTGATCTCATGTGTTTCAAATGGCATACAGTTGGAAAGAACTGAGATAACACCCTTTCCGCCCAGAGCCATGATAGGAACGATCTGATCGTCGTTGCCTGAATAGATATCAAGGTCATCGCCGCAGAGAGCTGCCACCTGTGTTATCTGGCTGATGTTTCCGCTTGCTGCCTTGATAGCAACGATATTGTCTATCTTTGCAAGCTCACGGCAGGTCTCAGGAAGAATGTTCACACCTGTTCTTGACGGTACGTTGTAAAGAATGATAGGCAGTGTAACAGCCTTTGCGATAGCGGAGAAGTGTGCGATAAGTCCTGCCTGTGAAGTCTTATTATAATAAGGTGTAACACAAAGCAGAGCGTCAGCACCAAGCTCCTCAGCCTTCTTAGAAAGGTTTACGGCATACTCTGTATGGTTTGAGCCTGTGCCTGCGATAACAGGAATTCTGTGATTTGTCTTTTCAACAGCATAGCGGATACACTCGATATGCTCCTCATCTGTCATGGTAGCACTTTCGCCTGTTGTTCCGCAGATTATGATAGCGTCTGTACCGTTATCGATGTTGAAATCGATAAGCTCGCCCAACTTGTCAAAGTTGATAGAGCCGTCAGCGTTCATAGGTGTAACGATAGCAACGCCTGCACCTGTGAAAATAGTCTTTTTCATAAACAGCACTCCTTTCGTGCGTATATATGTGTTATATTAGTCAAAATAGCCCTTTGCTGCAAGAAGCTCAGCCAGCAGAACTGCTCCGCCTGCCGCACCTCTCAGTGTATTGTGTGAAAGGCAAACGAACTTATAGTCATACTGTGAATCTTCTCTCAGTCTGCCTATAGAAACTGCCATGCCGCCCTCAAGGTTTCTGTCGAGCTTAGCCTGTGGACGATCGTTCTCTGTGAAGTAGTTAAGGAACTGCTTTGGAGCGCTTGGAAGCTGAAGCTCCTGTGGAACACCGCTGAAATCTTTCCAAGCCTGAAGGATCTCTTCCTTAGAAGGTTTATTCTCAAATGATACGAAAACTGCTGCTGTGTGACCGTCGGAAACAGGAACTCTCAGGCACTGTGTTGTGATAGCTGGAGCTGTTGCGTCAACGATAACGTCGCCTTCGATATGACCCCAGATCTTAAGAGGCTCTTTCTCTGACTTTTCTTCCTCGCCGCCGATATAAGGGATAACGTTGTCAAGTATCTCAGGGAAGCTTTCAAATGTCTTGCCTGCGCCTGAAATTGCCTGATATGTGCAGGCAAGAGCCTTTGTTACCTTATACTTATCCATAAGAGGAGCAAGAGCAGGAACGTAAGACTGGAGTGAGCAGTTAGACTTAACTGCGATAAATCCTCTCTTTGTGCCAAGTCTTTTTCTCTGTGAAGCGATTATCTCGATATGCTCAGGGTTTACCTCAGGAATGACCATTGGAACATCAGGAGTATGTCTGTGTGCGGAGTTGTTTGATACAACAGGGCATTCAGCCTTTGCATACTTTTCTTCAAGGGCTCTTATCTCGTCTTTCTTCATATCAACTGCGCAGAATACGAAATCTACCATTGAAGCGATCTTCTCAACGTCCTCCTCGGCGTTCAGAACTGTAAGCTCACCGATAGCTTCCGGCAGAGGCTCTGAAAGCTTCCACTTACCTGCAACTGCGTCCTTGAGCTTTTTGCCTGCCGAACGTGGTGAAGCGGCAACGCATACTACATTGAACCATGGGTGTTTGTCAAGAAGCAGAGAAAATCTCTGACCTACCATTCCTGTTGCACCGATGATACCGACATTGTACTTTTTCATTATTAAAACTCCTTTTCCTGTGCCATGGTAACAATTTTCTTTGGCGTTATACACTAAAATCACGCACTGTTCAAATGTTATTTTGCACAAAACATAAAAAATAAACAAATAATAAAAAAACTGGTTGAAAACCAGTTCATCATACAATATAATAAGAATGTTGACATAAAAATTTATGCCGATAGCACTCCACCATTTGTAATGATGACAACTGATAGTCTATTAAACTAACAGTCAGCAGGAGTGTTCCCGATACTCCGCTTCGGCAGTTTTACCTTTCTCATTTACCATAGGCGTTGGGACGCTGTTGTGTGGGGTCACACGAAAAATGATACTCATTTCAACTGCACCTCTATCTGTTCTGTTTAATGATAACAAATATTTAGCGTTCTGTCAATACATATAGATAAAAATATTTTAATTTTCTGTAAATTAATAAGTTTATATGAAATTAAATGGCTTTAAAGAATGTTGACAGTTGTTGGAATAAGGACTTTGAGAATGGTGAGAGTGGGACGTAGAGGACGCTGTTCCCTACATTATTATAATTATTATATTTTAAATAAATAGGAGATATTTAAAATGCTTGATATCAACAATATGAAAAGATCGGATTTTTATTATGACCTGCCGCAGGAGCTTATTGCACAAACCCCTGTCGAGCCTAGAAATGCTTCGAGAATGATGAAGATAAACAGGCAGACGGGAGAGGTGGTTCATGACCATTTCTATAATCTATGCAATTATCTCAAAAAAGGTGACTTGCTTGTGCTTAACGACTCAAAGGTGCTTCCTGCGAGGATATACGGCGAGCGTGAGGACACAGGCTCGTTCATTGAGTTTTTGCTTGTGGAGCAGAAAGAGAACATGGTCTGGGAAATCCTTTGCAGACCTGGCAAAAAAGCCAAGATCGGCACAAGATTTGTTTTCGGCGGCGGAAAGCTGAAAGCGGAGATAATTGATGTGTTGGAGGACGGAAACCGTATCGCACGATTTGAGTGCGAGGAGAATTTCTTTGCCACACTTGACGAGATAGGTCAGATGCCTTTGCCGCCTTACATTACTGAAAAGCTGAAGGACAAGGACAGATACCAGACGGTTTATGCTCATGAGCTTGGCTCGTCTGCTGCGCCGACTGCCGGTCTGCATTTCACTGAGCAGCAGCTTGAGGACTTAAAGGCAATGGGTGTGAACATTGCGTATGTTACTCTGCACGTTGGTCTTGGCACGTTCAGACCTGTTAAGGAGGACAAGGTCCTTGACCATAAGATGCACAGGGAACATTATGAGCTTAGCCGTGAAACTGCAGACATGATAAACGAAACGAAGAAAAATGGCGGACGTGTTATTGCGGTGGGTACTACTTCATGCAGGACGCTGGAGAGCGTGGCGGCATTCAATGACGGAAAGATAGTTCCATGTGACGGTTACACGGAGATATTTATTTATCCTGGCTTTGAGTTCAAGGTGCTTGACGGACTTGTTACTAATTTTCACCTGCCTGAAAGCACGCTTATAATGCTTGTTTCTGCATTTATGGGATACGAGAACACTATGAACGCTTATAAGATAGCGGTTGAAGAGAAATACAGATTTTTCAGCTTTGGTGATTGTATGCTCATAATATCTGAGTGAGCGGTTAGAAATTAGGTTATTGTTAAATATAATCCTAGTTCAAGCTTTCATCTACGGAGGTTTTTTTCTATATGAATGACATTAAGTCAGGGGAGAAGAAACGACTGTATTTATATGACAATCTGAAATTTCTGCTTATAGTGCTTGTGGTCTTGGGGCATTTGATAGACGACAGCACTGTCAAGCTTTTTGGTGACGGCGGCGGTGAAACAGGTGTACCGCAGGCAAAGGTTTTTAGCGGCGCATTTGTGTTTCTGTATGCTTTTCATATGCCGTTGTTTTTATTCATATCAGGATTGTTCAACAGGGGGCATGATGACGGCAGGAAAGTGCTTGGAAAGACGCTTGGATTTGTTGTTATCGGAATGTTAATGAAATGCCTGAATTATTGGTCGCAGGTGAGATTTCAGACGGATTTTGACAGGGAAAACAGTGATGGCGAGATATTTTTTGACCTTTTAGGCGGCGACGGTGTATACTGGTATATGTTCGCAATGGCGGCGTTTATGGGGCTTTGCTATCTGTTAAGAAACAGCAGACCTTGGGCGGTGCTTACGGCGGCTATGGTGACGGCACTTGCGGCAGGGTATGACCCTAGCGTGGGCGATGAATATGAGCTATCCAGGATAGTGGTGTTTTTCCCGTTTTACTACTGCGGATATGTGCTTGACCCTGAAAAGGTGGCTGAGTTTGTGAAGAAGTGGTATATGAGGGTGCTGTCCTTGGGAGTGATAGGCATTTGGGCTTATTTCTGCTTTGAAAAAACAAAGCTTGTTTATCCGCTGAGAATGCTTCTTACGGGAAGAAACTCTTATTTTTCCATATCTGAAGCAACGGACATGGATTGCACTTTTTTGAGCAGGCTTCTTGTTATGGGTATCTCGGCACTGCTTTGTTTGGCGGTGCTTGGTATTGGGCTTGATGTGAAGATCCCACTGATAACAAAGTGCGGCTCCAGGACTTTGCAGGTGTACTTCTGGCACAGAACTATAGTTTATATGCTCACATACTATGGTTATCAGGCATATCTTGCAAAGGCTTTTCCTGAACGTTGGGAGCTTTATTTGGCACTTACAGCGATACCTATTGTATTGGTGCTTTGCATAAAAATATTTGGTGTGCCTCTGGATATGGTGCTTAAAGGAATAAGGGGCAGGAATGATATCATAAAGGAGAACGGAAATGGAAAATAACTTTTTTAAGAGCGTTATTGACTCAGACGATGCACCTGTGGTTATTTGCGACCTTGAGCATACGATAGTATATATGAATCCGACAGCGGTCAAAAGATATGAAAAGCGTGGAGGAGCGGCTCTTGTGGGCAGATCAATAAAGGGCTGTCACAACGGGGATTCTAATGACAAGATAGAGCATGTCATTGCATGGTTCAAAAAGGACAAGGGCAACAACAAGGTGTATACTTTCCGCAACGAAAAGGAAAATAAGGACGTTTACATGATAGCCCTCAGAAATGATGAGGGAGAGCTTATTGGATATTATGAAAAGCATGAGTACAGAAATATTGAAACTATGAAGCTGTATGATATGGAATAGGCTGAAAAAATAATTAATAAGGAGAATTTATGTTTACATTACTTAAACAAGAGGGTGCTGCACGCAGGGGGCAGTTTGAAACTGTTCATGGAACGATACAGACGCCTGTATTTATGAACGTGGGAACTTCGGCGGCGATAAAGGGCGGAGTTTCTTCCATTGATTTGAAAAACGAGCTTAAAACTCAGGTGGAGCTTTGCAATACCTATCATTTGCACGTCAGACCGGGCGATGACATTATATACAAAATGGGCGGACTTCACAAGTTCATGAACTGGGACAAGCCTATTCTTACAGACAGTGGTGGATTTCAGGTATTTTCTTTGGCCAAGCTGCGTAAAATCAAAGAGGAGGGCGTGTACTTCAACTCTCATATTGACGGTCGCAGAATTTTTATGGGTCCTGAGGAGAGTATGCAGATACAATCGCACCTTGCGTCTACTATCGCAATGGCGTTTGACGAATGTGTAGAGAACCCTGCTGAGCACAGCTATTCAAAGGCAAGCTGTGATAGAACGGTAAGGTGGCTTGAGAGATGTGTCGCTGAGCAGAAAAGGCTCAACGGACTTGAGGAGACTATAAACAAGCATCAGATGCTGTTCGGTATCAATCAGGGCTGTACTTATGAGGATCTGCGTATCGAGCATATGAAGCGCATAAGAGAAATGGAATACTGTTCGGGCTTTGCTATTGGCGGTCTGGCGGTGGGTGAGCCTACTGAGGTAATGTATAACATTATCGAAAAGGTCGAACCTTTTATGCCAAAGGATAAGCCGAGATATCTTATGGGCGTTGGCACGCCGACAAACATAATCGAGGCTGTTTACAGAGGCGTGGACTTCTTTGATTGCGTAATGCCAAGCAGAAATGCACGTCACGGAACGCTGTTCACATGGAACGGCATTATGCACATCACTAATAAAAGGTATGAAACTGACCCTAGACCTATTGACGAGCATTGCGATTGTCCTGCTTGCCGTAATCACAGCAGGGCGTACATTCGTCATCTGTTCAAGTCTGAGGAGCAGTTGGGCGGCAGGCTGGCAGTTATGCACAATCTGTATTTCTACAACACGCTCACGGAGAAGATAAGAGAGGCTCTTGACGAGGGCAGATTTGAGCAGTTCAGAAATCAATACAGCTCGCTTCTTGCTTCAAAGTGTGAGGATTAACAAAATATAACGGTATGACGCTGTTTTCGGAAAATGCAAAGATGTTATTTTGTATTTTCCGAGATGGCGTTTTTTGTTGAGTGGGGGCTATTTTGTTTGATGAAAGCATGGGTTTGTTGCTTCGACTGGCGAACGCTGTTCGCCCATACAGAAAAGGTGTGGTAGCAGGCGTAAAAAAGTGTGGGTGCAGATAAAAATATAAGGGAAGTCAAGATTGAATGTAAAGCTGTTTTTATAAATTATACAGGGGGATTATATGAGTATTTTCGAGCTTTTTCTTACTGCGTGTGGACTTTCTATGGACGCTTTTGCGGTATCGGTGACTAATGGGCTTTGCGTCAGAAAAGGGAGAGTCAGGGGAGCATTGATGTGCGGTATCATATTCGGGCTTTTTCAAGGGATAATGCCTGCGATCGGCTATGCGCTGGGCATGAATTTTGCGGAGTACATAGAGAGGTTCGACCACTGGATAGCTTTGATACTGCTTGGGTTCATAGGGCTGAACATGATATGCGGTTCGGGGGACGATGAGATCCAGACAGTGGGCAGGCTCACTTTCTGGGCGGTGCTTGTGCAGGGATTTGCCACCTCTGTGGACGCACTGGCTGTGGGCATAAGCTTTGCTGCACTTGGTGTGGGCATAGTCAGGTCGGCGGCGTTTATATGTGTTGTTACGGCGACCTTATCGTTCTGTGGGTTTATGCTTGGTAACAAATTCAGCGGAAAACTCAAAAGCAAGGCAAGGATAGTTGGGGGAGTTATTTTAATATGTATAGGGCTTAAAATATTCGCTGAACAGACTATATTTGCTTAAAACAATTTTCTTATTCACATAAATATGTATCACATAGATATCTTTGTGAATTTTAATTTAACAATTACAGGTGTGTATGTTCATAAACAAGCCACAATATCAGTGTATAATAAATCTCGTGATTTTTAGACAAGTGTATAAATTTGCGATTGATGTACAAACTTATGATAAGTGTACAAAGTTATGATATGTGTATAAACTTGCGATAAGTGTAAAAATTAGTGCATGGTGACCGACAAGTTTATGGAAAGTCGGAGGGAGGATAGGCTTTTTGTATAGCTGGTTTTATGAAAAAGCTATTTATTTTTGATTTAGACGGAACGCTTGTAAATTCTATTTATGATCTTGGGGACGCCATGAATGCGGTGCTTGAGAGATATGGGTTTCCTGTGTTTGATTATGATACCTACAAGCATTTAGTCGGAAATGGTACTTTGAAGCTTGTTGAGCGGGCTTTGCCTGAGAAGCTGAGAAGCGGGGAGAACATCAAAAAGTATCATGCTGAGTTCTCTGAGGAATACAACAAGAGATGTGTGAACAAGACCAAGCCTTATGAGCATATCTGCGAGGTGCTTGACACGCTTCGCAATGAGGGCATTATGACGGCAGTGGCTTCAAACAAGCCTGACGGCTTTGTGAACTACATTGTAAAGAATATTTTCGGTGAGAAAGATTTTGACCTGATCGAGGGCAAAAAGGACGGTGTTCCGACAAAGCCTGCGCCTGAGATAATATACAATATTCTTGGCACGCTTGGGGTCAAGGCTGAGGAAGCTGTGCTTATTGGCGATTCTGATGTGGACGTTATGACGGCAAAAAATGCGGGTCTTGACTGCATTGGCTGTGAATGGGGCTTCAGGGGCAGAGAAGAACTTGAAAATGCAGGTGCGAAGTATATTGCGGAAGTTCCGCAGGACATAGTGAGCATTTGTCATGAGATAAACAGGATATAATTAAAACGGAGGATTTCATATATGAGTTTTGTAATGGCTGATTTTTACAAGAGATTTGTTGACGAGGAGCTTGACAGCGAGGGCAGACTTAAAAGCTTTAAGCTTGACCTGCCTGAGAACTTCAACTTCTCATATGACGTTATAGACGAGCTGGCTAAGAACGTGCCTGATAAGGTGGCTATGCAGTGGGTCAACGAGGATGGCGAGGAGCATATCTTCACTTACAAGGATCTTTCTGAAAAGAGCAGTCAGGTGGCTAACATGATGCTGGCACACGGAGTTAAGAAGGGCGATTTTGTTATGGCTGTTCTTAAGCGTCATTATGAGTTCTGGTTCCTTGCTTACGGTCTTATGAAGATAGGCGCTATTCTTGTGCCTGCAACTTGTCAGCTCAAGAAAAAAGACTATGTTTACCGCTTTGACGCTGCTTCTATCTCTTATATCGTGGCAACTGCGGAGGACGATGTTCCTAATCAGGTGGATTCAGCTCTTGAACAGTACAGCGGCATGAAAGAGAAGTTTATCACTCACGGTGCTAAAGAGGGTTGGATAGATTTTCTCAGCGAAATGGACAAGTATCCAAAGACCTTTGAGAGGATCGAAACACACGTTACTGAGTCAATGCTCATGTATTTCAGCTCCGGTACTACCGGTTATCCTAAAATGGTACTGCACAAGTATTCACTGGCTGCGGCACACATTATCACTGCTAAACACTGGCACCACCTTGACGAGAACTCACTGCACCTTACTGTTTCTGAGACAGGCTGGGCAAAGTGTGCATGGGGCAAGATGTTTGGTCAGTTTATCTGCGGTGCAACAACATTCGTATATGACTTTGACAGATTTATTCCTGCAAACGTGCTTAAAGTAATTCAGGATTACAAGCTGACTTCTTTCTGCGCACCTCCGACAATGTACAGATTTTTCATTAAGGAGGGTCTTGAAAACTATGACCTTTCTTCACTGAAATATAGCTGTATCGCCGGTGAGGCTCTTAACCCTGAGGTATTCAACAAGTGGTATGAGTACACAGGTCTTAAGCTTATGGAGGGCTTCGGTCAGACAGAGGGCGCTGTGCTTGTGGGCAATCTTTACGGCATGGAGCCAAAGCCAGGCTCGATGGGTAAGCCTACACCGCTTTACAATATTGGTATAGTTGACAACGAGGGCAAGCCTGTTAAGGTAGGCGAGACAGGAGAGATCGTTGTTTACGCTAAGAGAGGCGAAAACCCTGCGCTGTTCAAGGAGTATTACAGAAACCCTGAGGCAACGGACAACGCTTGGAGATTTGGTATGTATCACACAGGCGACACTGCTTACATGGATGATGACGGCTACTACTGGTATGTTGGAAGAACGGACGACCTTATCAAGGCTTCTGGCTATCGTATAGGACCTTTCGAGATAGAGAGTATCCTTATGGAACATCCTTCTGTACTTGAGTGTGCTATCACGGCGGCTGATGACGCTATCAGAGGCAAGGTAGTTAAGGCTACTATCGTTCTTGCAAAGGGCTACACTGCTTCTCCTGAGCTTGCTAAGGAGCTTCAGAACTATGTTAAGCAATCAACTGCTCCTTACAAGTATCCTAGAATAGTTGAGTTCGTGGACGAGCTGCCTAAGACTATCAGCGGTAAGATACGCCGTGTTGAGATAAGAGAGAATGACAGCAAGAAGAATAAGTAAGATATACAAGGCACGTTTCCGTGAGGGGACGTGTCTTTTTTATGGAAAAAGAGTTGACAAATATTTGACTTTATGGTATTATATAATATTATCATGACATATGGGGAATTATAGAGAATCGCGAGAGGTGCTTTTTTATGAAGAATGGTATGAAGAAAACGGCGGCTGTTGTTATGGCGGCAATGCTTATGGGTACGGGGGCTGTTGTACCTGCGGCGGAGGATATGGGGATATTCTCACAGACGGCTATCGTTGCGGAAGCGGCGAGTGTTGGCAAGGTAACGGGGCTTAAATCTAAGACGCTTTCAAACAGTGAGATACAGCTCAACTGGAGCAAGGTAAAGGGTGCGAGCGGTTACACTGTTTATATGCGAAAAAACGGCAAGTACAACAAGCTTGGGGATTGCAAGGGTACGAGCTACACAGTTAAGAAGCTGCCTAATGCAACGAGAGAAAATTTTAAAGTAAGGGCATACAAGACTGTAAAGGGCAAGAAAGTTTACGGAGAATATTCCGCAAACTGGAACACGGCGACCAATCCGCAGGCTTGCAAGGGGCTAAAGGTAAGCAGTGTTGGCACTGACAGCGTTAAGCTTTCTTGGACGAAGATAGGCTGTACAAATTACCGCATTTATCAGAACATAAAAGGCGAATGGAAAGAGATAGGCAAGACCACAGGGACAAGCTACACTGTGAAGAAGCTTGCGCCTGCGACAAAGTATCAGTTCAAGATAAGGGCTTGCAAGCAGGACGACAAAAAGACGAGCAATAATCACTATGGCAAGTATTCGGGGATCGTGACGGCGACAACTAAGAAGAGTGACAAAATCACGCAGGCAGATATTGATGCTATGAAGGCAGAACTTACAGCGTATTCAAGAGACAAGGCGGAGTATATCAAGGAACATTATACGGAGTTTTGGAAGTACGGCATAGATTATAATACGTTAGAAGAATATTTTGTGATGCTTGAAAACAAACTTGTTCCTGATGAGTCAAGTTATGATGCCGTATATGCAATACCATACACGCAAAAAGGTTTGGCAGATACAATTGCATTGTATAAAAGAAAACTTGATTATCTGTATGAAACAAGAGGAGATGTTTATTATGTAGTTTACATTGAAGATTGTCCGAATGGACACCTTGTTAATTCAAATCCTTGTTGGGCAACGTATTTCCTTTATTAGAATATAAGGAAGAAGGTGTATCATATGAGAGATAGAACGTATCACGAGATGTATGATCTGTTGACACAATCTATGTCATTAAACCATAAAATGATTGACAAGATTGAAGAACTAAGAGCGGAAAACACAATCCTGTATAGACAAATTGAGGAGTGTAGAGACACGTTAAGAACGTTGATATCAAAAGATTTTGAAAGTTCAAATGATAATAAGAGACTTTTTTCATTCTGTTAGAAAGCAAAAACGCTATACAAAATCTGTGCTTGCTATGGAAAAGTCAAAGAGTTGAGAGGTGAATGTTTTGCAGGCGGTTTATGAATATCCTCCGAAGCTGTCAAGGGCGGAGAGGCAGGTCAAGGCGGCACATGATATTGAAGAACACAGGAAAATGCAGAGGAATATGTATAAGAATATCCTGCTTGGGGTCGTTATCATCATTATTGGTGCGGTGTTTGCAAGTGCGGTCTTTGCAAAGGTCCTGCTTATACTGCTGGGGGCTTGCAATTGTTCTGTGGGCGGGCTTATGTACTGGTATTACTCGCTTTCACGGGACGCTGATGTTTACACGAGGATATATGAGGATCACATTGAACACTCTCAGCGCATGGGGCTTTCTAAAAGCTATCTGCACATATGTCTTTACTATGAGGAGATAGAGAAGTCTTATCAGACAAACAAGGGAAGACTCGTTTGCGTGCTGAAAAATGTGGAGAAGTCAAGCTTTGTGGTAAAGGACAAAGAGGGCAGGGAGAAAGCTTTTGTGCCTGAGGACGGTATGATAGCTCTGAGCTTTCAGGACACTAAGGGCAAGCTTGTGCTTATCAATGACTTTTATGAGAAGATAGGTTATCCACACAAGGAATACAACAAGATAGAGGACGAGGAGGACGATTATTACTCCGAGGAGGATATGAAGTGGGACAGACTTCATAAGCATGGGCTGTAGTTGTAAACTTTTTGTTAAGCCCTTGAAATGTGGGGCAGAATGTGATAACATATTATTGTATCAATACACTTAAAACACTATGACCGAGAGAGTAGTTTTGCTAAGGGTCTTCAGAGAGAAGCTGCGGCGTGTGTGCGTTTTCTGAAAGCGGCTTTATATCCTGACAAAATGAAGTTCACTTGCGAGTGGTCATGCCGAATGAGAGATAGTCTTTAGTAAGCGTGAACGTCTGTCTGCGTTAAGGACGGGAGAGTGTTGGCTCTTTACTGATAGGTGGTATAAACAAGAATTTCAAAGTCTTGTCCTGTTTAGTCGGGGCAGGGCTTATTTTTATAGGAGGATAAGTAATGAAAGAACAGTTGAAAAGCATTGACGAGCGTGCGAAAGAAGAACTTTCACATATTGATGACGCCAAGCTGTTGGAAGATTTCAGAGTAAGATTTCTTGGCAAAAAGGGAGAGATAACTTCCATACTTAAGCAAATGGGCAAGCTTTCCGCAGAGGAAAGACCTGTTATCGGTCAGCTTGCAAACAAGGTAAGAGCTGATATCGAGAACGCTCTCAATAAGCGTAAGGAAGAGCTTAAGAGCAAAATGGAGCAGGTAAGGCTTACAGAGGAAGCCATAGACGTTACGCTTCCGGGCAAGAAAACAAGAATAGGCAGACCTCACCCTCTGAACGCTACTCTTGAAGAGGTAGAGGAAGTGTTCCTTGGCATGGGCTTTGACATCGTTGACGGTCCAGAGGTTGAAACAGACCATTATTGCTTCGAGGCACTGAATATGCCTAAATCTCACCCTGCAAGAGATACGCAGGATACATTCTACATCAATGAGAACGTTGTTCTTAGAACACAGACTTCTTCTGTTCAGATAAGAACAATGGAAAAGAGAAAGCCACCTATAAGAATCATTTCACCGGGCAGAGTTTATCGTTCTGACACAGTGGACGCTACACATTCACCGCTGTTCCACCAGATAGAGGGTCTTGTTATTGACAAGGGCATCACTATGGCTGACCTTAAGGGTACGCTGGAGCTTCTTATGAAGCGTCTTTATGGCGAGGACACTCAGATAAGACTTCGTCCGCACCACTTCCCATACACAGAGCCTTCTGCTGAAGTTGACCTTATGTGCTTCAACTGCCATGGCAAGGGTTGTTCAATGTGCAAGCAGGAGGGCTGGGTAGAGCTTCTCGGCGCAGGTATGGTACACCCTAAGGTACTTGAGGGCTGTGGCATTGACCCTGAGGTTTACAGCGGATTTGCATTTGGTATCGGTCTTGAAAGAATAACAATGGGCAGATACAACATTAATGACATGCGTCTGCTTTATGAGAACGATATGAGATTTTTAGAGCAGTTCTGATGAATGAAGTTATGAGCCAGAGCAGGCTTTACAGAAAGCTTGTGCCGTCAAAGGCTAAGCTTGTAACGTCGGCGGCTATCAGCATACTTATGGCGCTGATAGTAGGCGTTGGCGGTGGGTTATCGGTCATGCTTGTAAAAGAACAGCAGAGTGCATGGGATATGCTAGTGTTATGTGGGTTTCTGGTGATTTTTCTTGGTATCCTGCTTTTTATCGGAATAAGAGGATTTAAAAGGCAGGTAAAACAATACAGAGGGAACCTTGCAAGGCTGGAGCAATTTGACGCTCAGGATATGCTGGCTTTGGAAAGCGAGATAGAGGGAAGCGAGTTCAAATACAAGACCTTTTATCTACTTGACAGATATATGTATGTGCCTAAGGCTAAACTGCTTATAAAATATACGGATATTAGAGAGTTCAAGACCATAGTTCACAGCACAAATGGTGTCAATGACAGCATGAAAGCTGAGATAACTGATAATTTTGGGATAAAATATACTGTGAACATAAAGCGGTGGAAGGATTTCTATATTTATAGACCGCTGTTTTTAAAGGACTTGGACGAGAAGATACAAAACTGCGGTAAATGATAAGATTACGGAGGAATAATAAATGGATTTGTCAATGAAATGGCTTGCAGACTATGTAGACTGCGATATGCCGATAAAGGATTTTGTTTCCGCTCTGACGCTTTCAGGCTCAAAGGTAGAGTGCTTTGAGCAGGAGGGCGAGGATATTTCTAACGTTGTTGTGGGCAAGGTAGTTTCTATGGAGCGTCACCCTGATTCTGACCATATGTTCATCACTCAGGTAGATGTTGGAGAGGACGAGCCTGTTCAGATAGTTACAGGCGCTCAGAACGTTCATGAGGGAGATTTTGTGCCAGTTGCAAAGCACAAGTCATCTGTACTTCATGAGGGCAAGCAGGTGAAGATAACAAAGGGCAAGCTGAGAGGCGTTGCGTCAAATGGTATGCTTTGCTCTCTGGGCGAGCTTGGACTTTCTGTTCACGATTTCCCATATGCTATAGAGGACGGAATCTTTATTCTCGGTGATGACTGCGACAAGACTGTAGGCAAGGATATCCATGAGGCTATTGGATACAATGACACAACTGTTGAGTTTGAGATAACTTCAAATAGACCTGACTGTCTTTCTGTTATCGGTCTTGCAAGAGAAACTGCGGCTACTTTCGGCACTGAGCTGAAGGTCAAGAAGCCTGAGTTCAAGGGCATTGACGGAGATATCAACGATATGCTCAAGGTAAAGATACACAACACTGACCTTTGCAAGAGATATATGGCCGGTATCGTTAAGAACGTAAAGATAGGTCCGTCACCTCGTTGGATGAGAGAAAGACTCAGAGGCTGCGGCGTTAGACCTATCAACAACTTTGTTGATATCACAAACTATGTTATGCTTGAATACGGCAGACCGATGCACGCTTTTGACCTGAGATATGTTAAGGACGCATCTATCAACATCAGAAACGCTAAAGCAGGAGAAACTATCACAACTCTTGACGGCGAGGTAAGAGAGCTTTCAGAAGAGATGCTCGTTATTGCTGACGCTGAAAAACCTGTTGCAGTTGCAGGCGTTATGGGTGGTGAATACAGCGGTATCATGGACGATACAACTACTGTTGTATTTGAGTCTGCTTGCTTTGACGGCGCAAGCGTAAGAACTACAGCCAAGAAGCTTGGCATGAGAAGTGACGCTTCTGCAAGATATGAAAAGGGTCTTGACCCACATGAGTGCTACGAGGCTCTTATGAGAGCTTTCCAGCTTGTTGAAGAGCTTGGTGCAGGTGAGGTCGTAAAGACTTACATTGATGAGAATTACGAGGACGAAACGCCTAAGACGGTTGATTTTGACCCTGAGTGGATAAATAAGTTTCTTGGTACTGAAATACCTGAGAGCGACATGGTTGAATATCTCACAAGACTTGGCTTTGAGATAAAGGACGGCAAGGTAGTTTCACCTTGGTACAGAGTGGACATTGCCTGCAAGGCTGACGTGGCAGAGGAAGTTGCTAGACTTTACGGCTACAACAAGATTCCAAACACTATCGTAAGAGGCGTTGCTCAGGCTAAGCTCACCGAGGTGCAGAAGTTTGACAGACATATACAGAGATCTATGCTCGCTATGGGTCTTAACGAGATATCTACATTCTCATTTATTTCGCCTAAGTATTTTGACAAGATAAATCTTCCTGCTGACTCAAAACTGAGAAAGACAGTTGTTATCACAAACCCTCTTGGCGAGGACACCAGCGTTATGAGAACGACTATCATTCCGTCTGTATGTGAAGTGCTTGCAAGAAACTACAGCTACCGCAACCCTGAGTGCTATATCTTTGAGAGAGGAAACGAGTATATACCTGTTGAGGGAGAGGTGCTTCCTAACGAGCCTGAAAGACTTGGTTTTGGTTTCTATGACACTGAAACAAAGGCTGATTTCTATGACATAAAGGGTTTTGTCGAGGGTCTGCTCTCTAAGCTTGGCGCACAGAAAGTTGAATTTGAAAAGGCTACTGCTGAATGTAGCTTTGACGAGTTCTATGCTTTCCACCCAGGCAGAGTTGCTGTTGTTAAAGTAAATGGTGAGGAGATCGGCATTTTTGGCGAGCTTCACCCGAGAGTTCTGGAGAACTACGGCATTGACGCAAGAGCTTATGTGGGCAAGATAAATGTTCCTGAGCTTATGGCAAGCTGTGTTGCTCAGAAGACATATAAGCCACTGCCTAAGTATCCTGCTACAACAAGAGATCTGTCTATCGTTTGTGATGACGATATTCCTGCGGATCTTCTTGAAAAGACTATAAGCAAGGCTGTTGGCTCGATACTTGAAAAGGTAACGCTTTTTGACGTTTACAAGGGCGAGCAGATCGAAAAGGGCAAGAAGTCTGTTTCATACTCCATTTCAATGCGTTCACATGACGGCACGCTTACTGACGAGCAGGCTGACAAGGCTATGAAGAAAGTTCTTGAAGCTCTCAAGGCTATCGGTGCTGAACTCAGAATGTAAAAAATATAGTGCTTGATTTGTATAAAGTGCATAAATTTTGCTTTTTGACTTGTTATTTTGAAACAAATGGAGTATAATAATATCAGGCGTATTGCTGATATTAATACATTGCAGAGGGGCTGAGCATAATGCACGAACAAACTATGGAATTTTCAGTACAGCACGACAAGGAGGCTGAGCTGAAAAAGACACTTACAATTATATATGACGCTCTGAAAGAGAAGGGCTATAATCCTATTAATCAGATCGTAGGTTATATTCTTTCTGAGGACCCGACCTACATAACGACATACAATAATGCCAGAAGTCTTATTCGTCATATTGACAGAGATGAACTTTTGCAGGCATTGGTGAAGTCCTATCTTGAGTCATAACTGATATTTAAAGGCGGTAGTTTTTGCCGCCTTTTTTGTTTTACGTCAGAATTTACCTGAAACGTATTTTTGTATAAAGACGTTTTCTGAACATAATAGTATAAGATGATAAGAAAACGGAGGGCTTCATATGAAGATAAGAAATTGCATGGCACTTATTTGTGCAGTTGTAGCGCTCAGTGCTTGTGGCAGGACAGTGATAGTGCGTGAGGGAAATTCATCAGAGGGAACAAGCTCGGCGGTCATCGAGCCTGTGGCTGTGGGAAAGAAAACAGCAAAGGAAAAGATAGATCTTTCGGGGCTTTCACATGACAAGGTCGGATATGGTCAAGGCGTTCTTGTGGACGAAAAGAACAGGACGACTGGTGCGCTTGATTTTAATGCACAATACGGCATGCTTAATGCAAAGGCTATAAATAATGATGACAAGATATATCTGACCTTTGATCAGGGGTATGAGAACGGATACACTGAAAAGATCCTCGATGTGCTGAAAGAGAAAAAGGTCAAGGCGACGTTTTTTCTTTTGCAGGATTATGCAGAGAAAAATCCTGAGCTTGTGAAGCGTATGATAGACGAGGGGCATATTGTGGGAAATCATTCGGTACACCATTATTCTATGCCGACGCTTGGGCAGGCGGAATGTGAGTCAGAGATAAAGGATTTCCATAAGTATATGGAGGATAACTATGATTATACCATGACAGTGTTCAGACCGCCTATGGGCGAGTTTTCGGAATTTTCTCTTGGAGTGACGGCAAACTGCGGTTATGAGACTGAGCTTTGGAGCTTTGCTTACGCTGATTGGGACGTGAACAATCAGCCTGATGAGGGGCAGGCACTTGAAAAGCTTGTGAATGCCGCTCACCCGGGGGCTATTTATTTGCTTCACTCGGTATCGAAAACCAATACTGATATTCTCGGGGACTTTATTGACAGAGTAAGGGCTAGCGGATTTGAATTTGGCTGATAAGAGAATATGATGAAGAGAGGCCTTGTGCCTCTCTTTTTGTTATTTTAGGGACATTTGTAGCTGATTTGTAATATGTTAGTCTATTGACAAATTGTTAAAAGTATGTTATATTTTAAATACGAACAGAAACATGAGTTTCTTTAAGGAGGAAATAAAATGGTAAAAAATAAGGTGCTTACACCTGTATTGGCAGGCGTTTTGGGTCTTAGCATAGTTGGCTCAGGTCTTGGCTATTATTTTGTAAATAAAGACAGTAATGATGGTAAAACTGAGGGCGGCAAGGCTAAGCTTACTCAGGTGGCAGATAATATAAACAACACTCTTGGCACGGCTGAAAAGGCTATCAAGGGCGAACTTGATTTTGCTTACAATGCAACGGCTACTGTTTCATTCGGCGAGGGCTTCACAGAGAAGGCAGGTGTCAGCTTACAGCCTATTTCTGTGACAACTGTTACAAAGCAGAAGGGAAGCAACACTGCAGCAGATGTTTCGCTGACATATGGCGGAAATAATCTTGTGTCTGCTAATGCTGTATATTCCAGAGATAACAAGTCGGCTTATGTTCAGATACCTGAGCTTTCTGACGCTTATCTTATGGTTAACGTTGACAGCCTTAAAGACAAGGTAGGCAGTGAGCTTTCTTCACAGGGCATTGACCTTGATTCTCTCTTTGATTCTGCTGAGGGCGCTGATGTTGATTTTGATACTGACGCACTTGAAAAGGATTTGGAGGAATACAAGAAGGTTATAGAGGACTCTTTCCCTAAGCCTGTTGACGGCGACAAAAAGACTGGTGACATTGACGGAAACGAGTACAGCTATACAACTAAGGAATACACTATCTCAGGCAATGATGTAAAGGCTGCTTTTAAGGCTGTTCTTGACAAGGCTAAGGACGACGCTACGCTTAAAGATATGTTCAGCAAGTCAGGTGTTGCTGAAGAGCTTGGTATGTCATATGATGATATAATCTCACAGTATGCTGATTCTATGGATTCACTTTTTGCAAGTGATAATCTTGACGAAACTGCAACATTTAACGCTTACTACAGTGGTGATGATCTTGCGGGCTTTAGCCTTGAAAAAGACGGCGAGGGTGCAACTCTTTACACCATTCTTAAGGATGACGTTGTGGCTGTTGATTTTAGCCTTAACATGGGCAGTGAGGGCAGTGCATCATTCAAGGGTTCTGCAAATACTGTTGACGGTGTTACAAATGGCAAGTTCACAATGAAAATGGAAACTGCGGCTGATTCAGATATAGACGCTGACAAGACTTCTGCTGACGGTGGACTTTCCCTTGAGCCTACCATGGCAGTTTCACCGAGCATAAACTTTGACACAATGGAAGCTGAGGTGACTCTCAAAGACCTTAAAGAAGAGGGTGACGCATTCTCAGGTACTATCAGATTTGATGTGAATGGTACATCTGATTCTCAGGCTGTATCAGGCTGGGTAGAGCTTGCTTCTGCTTCAACTGCTGACAAGCTTGATCTTTCTGTTGAGTTTGGCATGAACGGCAAGCAGTTTGTTACAATGGCAGTTACAGGAAATAAGACAGAGGCTTCTGACATCACTGTTCCGTCAGGCGACAAGATCTATGACATGACAAATGACGATCAGATGAATACATACCTTGCAGGCTGTGACAGTGATGGATTTGTTGCTAATGTAAAGAAAGTTCTTGGTGACGAGGTCTACAATATGCTTGTAAATGCAGAGGGTGATCTTGAGTCAGATTATGATGACTATGGTGATTATGATGATTATGATGACTATGATTTCTCTGATATTGATATGTCAGATTATGATCTGAGTGCAAATGCATAATAGATAAAAAATTAAGAGGATCGCATTGAGCGGTCCTCTTTTTTTAGCTGATAACACGATAATTCTCGGCTGCTTCTTCTTTTTTTACATACTCGGTGACATTGAGAACTTCCACCTTGACAAGCTTCTGACCCATATTTATGGTGATAATGTCGCCAACTTTCACGTCATATGAAGCTCTTGCAATCTTATCGTTCACAAGCACCTTGCCTGCATCGCAAGCTTCGTTTGCAATAGTACGTCGTTTAATAAGTCTTGTGACTTTCAGGTATTTATCAAGCCGCATATTTTCCTCCTTTGTAGTAAAAAAGACCTAACCCGCAGGCTAGGTCTGAGTGGCATAAGCTTTAGATTACTTGTTTACAGCGTCCTTAAGAGCCTTGCCTGCCTTGAATGCAGGAACTTTCTTAGCTGCAACAGTGATCTGCTCCTTTGTACGAGGATTGATAGCTGTCTTTTCAGCTCTCTCTCTAACCTCGAATGTACCGAAACCTACCAGTGAGATCTTCTCGCCGTTAGCAAGTGTCTCTGATACAGAATCAATAACAGTTGTAAGTGCCTTCTCAGCGTCCTTCTTTGAATAATCGCCCTTTTCTGCGATAAGATTGATCAGTTCTGCCTTTGTCATTGTTTTTACCTCCAAATTATTTTTAACGAATAAAGTTATTCATTCATTTTGCTCTCGCCAATAAGCGTCAAGCTCATTTATGCTCAGGGCGGTCATATCCTGCCCGTTTTGCCTTACAGCATTTTCTGTTTTCTCAAACTTTTCGATATAATTATTATTTGTATCCGTCAGCACTTCTTCAGCGTCAAGGTCAAGCTTTCTTGCAAGTGAAGCACAAGTGAACATTATCTCACCAAGCTGTTTTGCAACTACGGCTTTATCACTGTCAGCACTGTTTTCAAGAGCCTTAACAGCATTTTCAAGTGCGCTGATATCATGAGCATTGTCATACTCGATACCTGCTCTTGCGGCACGTTTGCTTAACTTCTGAGCTCTCATAAGTGCAGGAAAGTTCTTTGGAACGCTTTTAAGGGTATCGGAATAAGTTTCCTGTCCCTTGGTTTCTTTCTTGATAGTGTCCCAATTTTTAAGCACTGTTTCAACGTTGTCAGCTTCTACGCTTCCGAAAACGTGTGGGTGTCTGATGATAAGCTTTTTACAGATATCAGTTATCACATCGTCAAGTCGGAAATTGTTGTTTTCGGTCTCGATAACTGTATGAAAAACCACCTGCAAAAGAACGTCGCCAAGTTCTTCTCTCATCATTTCAGGAGAGTCACAGTCAATTGCTTCCATGACCTCATAGACTTCTTCAAGAAAATCTTTCTTGATAGACTTATGGGTCTGGACCTTATCCCACGGGCAGCCGTTCTCGCTTCTGAGAATTACCACGATATCCGCAAGATCATTGATATCAAAGCTGTCTTTAGCAAGCAATTCCTTAATTTTATCGCTCATTACATCATTACCTTTCCAAAAGGGTGCTTATTAATAATAAACCATTTTGCTCAAAATTTCAAGGGTTTTGCGGATTTTTTTTTGAAAATATGTAATTTACAATATTTTTCGGCGTTTCGCACAATAAATATAAACAAAAAAAGTACATTGTGCTACCAATTCCTATAGAAAAAAGGGTCACAAATCTATGATTTATTTGCAAATTGGCTATTTTCGTAAGTGTTTCGTGTGACAAAACGGCTGTCACACTGCACATGATAGCGGCGTAGGTGGGCTTTACGAAAATTTCGCTCACTTTTGGTTTTAGATCCGTCATTTTGCAAACTGAGCGTACGGATAGGGCGCATATGAAAACCTCTGATACAAGAGTAGAAATAGCTGCTCCTGATATATTTATTATGGGCTGTCTTATAAGTATAATGTTCAGAAATAGCTTGATAATTCCACCTGTCAACATAATTATTATGGCTTTGTGAGGTTTTCCCAGAGTTTGCAGGATAGCAAAGCATGGTGTGGCTATGGCAAGGAATATTACTGCTATTCCAAGTATGGACATTGGCATTATACAGACCTGTATCTCAGTTTCACGACCTCCAAAAAGAAAACGCAGGATAGGTTCTGACAAAACTGCTATGCCCATGCCTGCGGGTATGGCTATGATACTGGTGACGATGAGCATTTTTGTAAGGCCTGACTGCATTGCTTTTTTATCATTTTTGGCACAGCTTTCGGCAAGTGAGGGGAGTATGCTTTTGCCAAACATTGCGGTGATGGTCGGAACAAGACCGAAAACTGTCACTGCAAGACCAGTATAAGAGCCGTAGATGAAGTTCGGGAGCATATCGGCGGTGAGCTTATCAGAAAGCAGGCTGTCAAATGTGTGTGGAGAAGCTTTCATGGCGGTTTTGATACACGGATTGACAGTGAGCATATCTATCATGTTGGCAAAGGTCATTATCACTGAGATAAGTGCGATCGGAAGACAGCAGACGACAAGCTTTTTGGCTGTTGCTCCTGTGGGGTCTGTTATGGTATCTCTTTGAAGCATTTGATTTGTTACGCTGTTGCCTTTGATCTTGCCTGATATGAGAATATACAGACAGGCGATCGCAGAGGCTATGGACGAACCTAGGATAGCTGCGGCAGCTATAAATGGAAGTGCGGCGGAGGCTGCCTGACGTGAGTTTTCATAGGCTGTGCCGAATATCATGCCTGTTTTATCATACATATCGGAGATATGATACATTAGTCCGTAGGCGAAACCAAGACCTAGGATAAGTTTGAAAAGGGTTTCTATCACTTCTGATACAGCGGTCGGTATCATATTCTGCAAGCCCTCACAGTAACCGCGTTCCACTGACATAATGGTACAGAAAATAATAGATGGGGCAACGCACATGAGAGCATATTTTGTGTTTGGTTCGCCGACTACATTGCGTGACAGAAAATCTGAGGTGAGTATCATTACTGCAGCAGCGGCTGCGCTGATGATCGTGAAAAGAAAAAATGCAGTTCGCTTGGTATGACGCATATTTGAAAAGCGTTCAAGGGCATAGTTTTCAGCGGTAAGGCGAGCCATGGTGGAGGGGATACCTGAAACGACTATGGCGAAAACTGGTGTGAAAACTGAGAATGCTGAAGCGAAATATCCCATGCCTGTGCCGCCCAGAAGATTAGTAAGAGGTATCTTATAAAGAAGTCCCAGAATTTTAGTTATCAGAACCATTGCAAGCAATATTGCTGAGCCTTTTATAAAGCCTTGTCTTTTCATCTGTCAACCTGCTTTCTGACTTGTTTTTATATGATCTTATGCTGTTATGGTGGGTTTTATTACGGTTTGTCCATATGTCCGGTGGATATGCAGTTGTTTAAATTGCACAAAAATAGAGCTTAGGGTGCTAATACTAAAAAAAGTTTGCGTAAACACTTTATTTTATAGGAAAAATGTGATATAATCATATTATGTATTTTTAAGAAAAAGAGGTAAAAAAGTCATGACTTATAAGTTTTCAGAAAAGGTTTCTCATTTGCAGGCTTCTGCTATCAGAGAGATACTTAAATTTACTTCTGACCCAGAGGTAATTTCATTTGCGGCAGGCAATCCTTCTCCTGAGGCATTCCCTGTGGACGAGCTTAATAGAATATCAGAAGAGATATTCAAGGAAAATCCTATCGGCGCACTCCAGTACAGCCTTACAGAGGGATACACTCCGCTGAGAGATCTCCTTAAGAAAGAGCTTGAAAAGAAGGGTGAATTTGATCCTGAGAGAGATGATCTTATCATCACAAGCGGTGCTCAGCAGGCTAACGAGCTTGCTTGTAAAGTTCTCTGCGACCCAGGCGACATTCTTTGCTGTGAAGCTCCAAGCTTTATAGGCTCACTTAATGCGTTTAAGTCTTACAATGTTGAGCTTAAGGGTATCACGCTTCATGAAGACGGAGTTGACCTGAAAGAGCTTGAAGAGGCTTTCGCTACAGGCAAGGTAAAGGTATTCTACATTATTTCTAACTTCCAGAATCCTACTGGTCTTACAACTTCTCTTGAAAAGAGAAAGGCTATCTACGAGCTTGCTAAGAAGTACAGCGTTATGATACTTGAAGATAACCCATACGGTGACCTGAGAATAAAGGGTGAGGCTATCCCGTCTATCAAGAGCATGGACAAGGACGGTCTTGTTATGTATTCAAGAACATTCTCGAAGATACTTGCTCCTGGTATCAGAGTTGGCTACATTTCCGCTCCAAAGGAGATAATCGGAAAGATAGTTGTCTGCAAGCAGGTGGCTGACGTACATACAAACATCTGGGCGCAGATGCTGGCTTACAACTTCATGAAGGACAATGATATCGAAGCACATCTTGCTTCGCTGAGAGTGATCTACAAGCATAAGCTCGAACTTATGATAGAGCAGATCGAGAAGAATTTCTCTTCACAGATCAAGTTCACAAGACCTGAGGGCGGTCTGTTCATTTGGTGTACTCTTCCGGAGGGCAGTGACATGACTGGTTTCTGCAAAAAGGCTGTTGCAGAATATAAGGTAGCCGTTGTTCCGGGCAATGCTTTCATGGTAAGCGAGTCTGACAAGACAGCTTCATTCAGATTGAACTTCTCAACTCCTACAGACAAACAGATAATCGACGGCTGTGAGAAGCTTGGCAAGCTTTCTAAGGAAATGTTCGGCGATTAAGATAAAATGAAAAAAGTTCCTTTTACGCCTTTTCAGCTTGTGCTTACGGTGGTAAATACGGCGGCTCTAATGTTCTGCATGGGGTGTGATTGCTTTGTGCTGATAGTGGGCATGACGGCAGGCAGGACAAAGCCTTATGTGGTGGATCTTGTGCTGAGTCTTCTTGCTATGGCGGTGTTTATTCTGCTTGTGTTTTCAGCAGGCAGGATAAATATTTTCAGTGATAAAGCTGACCCCGATGGGGACACTGCACCTGCGGTATCGGCACTTAGGACGTATTTTTGTATCTTGTTTTTTGATATCTCAGGAGTGCTGGGTCTTATGCTTGCGGGAGCGTTGGGGGTTGAGTGGGCTAAAAAAGCTATTATAATTTTTGCTCCTGTCGTTTTTGTCCTTGCGGCGATTGTTTATTTTATTCTATCGGGCAGGATAGGTCTTGATGATTTTTCGGATAGTGACGGGGAAGAATGATATTACAAAGGGGAGGTCTGTCATGAAAAGTGCATTGAAAAAGGATACTGTCAGAGAGATAAGGCACTCGTTGGGCAGATTTCTCTCTATTTTTCTGATAGTTCTTCTTGGCTGTGGATTTTTCTCTGGTATCAAGGCGACTATGCCTGATATGATAGACACGGCGGAGAAATATTTCAGTGATAACAGACTTATGGATATTAAGTTAATGTCGTCTATAGGCGTTAAGTCTGAGGACGTTGAGGCTGTGAAAAAAGCTGATGATGTTCAGGGCGTTATGGCGGGATATTCTAAGGACGTTTTCTACTATCATGAAAATCAAAACCTTGTGCTGAAATTTATGTCCTTCAACAATGTTGTTGATGAGAACAGCCCTAATAATCTAGATAAGCCTGTTTTACTAGAGGGCAGGCTTCCTGAAAAAAAAGGCGAGTGCGCAGTAGAGGTAAAAATGAGTTCACCTAACACCTTTAAGGTGGGCGGAGAGATAAAGATCAACGAGCCTGACTCGTCAAAAAATATAACTGATACTTTGGCAACTGACACATACAGGATAGTAGGTATTGTGGCTTCACCGCTTTATATCGGCTATGAGCGTGATGCGACCACAGTGGGCAACGGAACTGTGGTAAGCAACGTTTTTGTGCCTGAGAGCGAGTTTGTGTGCGATTATTACACTGAGCTTTATGTGAAATTCAAAGGCACTGACGAGCTTGACCCGTTTTCCGACGAGTACAAGCAGGCTGTGAAAGATAAGAGCGTTCAGGCGGTGGAGTTTTTTGAGGACAGTGTGAACGCAAGGTTTGAAAAACTAAGCAGTGACGCTCAGGACAGTATTGACGTCGCTCAGGAGAAAGTTGACATCTTGAAACAGGCGCTTGCCTGCGACGAAAATCAGCTTACGGAGCTTTTGGCAACGGCGCAGAAGTCGGTTGAGGAAGCTCAGGAGGCTTATAATAAGGCTGAACAGAGTGGTTCTAGTGCAAAGTATCTTGCAAGGTCACAGCTTTTAAAAGCACAACAGCTTGAAGAAGTGGCAGGAAAGCTTCTTGAAGACAAAAAGACAGGAAGTACGGCGGCTTTTGATGAATATAATGGTCAGCTTGCGGCGGCAGAAGATGAGATAGCCGGAGCGAAAAAAGAACTTGAAGCCGTTAAAACGCCTGCATTCTATCAGTATGACAGATTTGAGGCTAGCTCTGATTATAGTTCCTTTTATGGGGACGCTCAGAAGGTCGACTCTATCGCAAAGGTGTTTCCGGTGTTCTTTATTCTTGTGGCGGCACTTGTGTGTCTGACCACTATGACAAGAATGGTAGAGGAACAGAGAACGCAGATAGGTACATACAAGGCTTTAGGATACAGTGGGGCAAGAATAGCTGGAAAGTATCTTTTCTATGCAGCAACAGCGGCATCAGCAGGAAGCTGCATAGGCGTTGTTGTTGGATTGCAGATCTTTCCGAAGATAATTTATAGTTGCTATAATATTTTATATAACATTCCTGATATTGACACACCGTTCAAGCCAGTTTATATGGTGCTTTGCTTGGTGGTGTCGGTTATTTGCACTTGCTCGGCAGTGCTTTACGCTTGTATCAAAGAGCTTAAGTCACAGCCGTCACAGCTTATGCGTCCAAAGCCACCGCAGAATGGCAGACGTGTTTTGCTGGAGCGTGTGGATTTTATATGGAATCGGCTTGACTTTCTTGCAAAGGTCACTGTGAGAAATTTGCTGAGATATAAAAAGCGTTTCTTTATGACAATCGTGGGAGTGGCAGGCTGTACGGCGCTGATAGTCACGGGTTTTGGTTTGAAATATTCTATAAAGACTATTGCCGAAAAGCAATTCAACGAGATATTTCTGTATGATGGGATCGCGGTACTTAATTCAGCTGATTTTGACGAGAAACAATTGGAGGACAAGATAAGCAGTATCGCACAGGTAGACAAATCTATGCTTATGCAGAGTACAGATGGCATTGCAGAAAATGAAAGTGAAAACCAGTCTGTTTCTATGATCGTGCCGAAAGCTCCTGAAAATATGGGAGATTATATCGATCTTGTATCTGCTGAGAATGGATCAAACCTTGAAGTGAAAAGCGGTTCTGTTATCATAACACAAAAGCTTGCAAAGCTTCTTGATCTGAAAACGGGTGACACTATTACTATAAAGCTCAGTGGTCATGAGGAGAAAGAGTTCAAGATAGGCGGAGTAAGCAAGAACTATGCTTTGCATTATATTTACATCACTCCTGATGATTTTGAAAGTGTATACGGTGAGAAGCCTGTTTATAATCTTTCTTTTATTGACCTAAAGAAAGACACTGATGAAAACTCTTTCAAGGAACAGCTTATTTCAAATGACGAGTTTTATGGAATAAGCTTTAAAAATGATTCAAGCAGAGGTTTCCTTAATTCTGTGGACAGCCTTGACGCTATTGTGATACTGCTCATTGTTTGTGCAGGTGGACTTGCGTTTGTGGTGCTTTACAATTTGGCAAACATAAACATAACTGAGCGTGTTCGTGAGATAGCGACAATAAAAGTGCTTGGATTCTATGACGGTGAGACTTCAGCGTATATTTACAGAGAAAATCTGATATCGACGATTGTGGGCATTATCGTGGGTCTTGTGGCAGGAAAGATACTGCACTATTTTGTTGTGATAACTTCTGAGGTCGACCTTGTGCTGTTCAACAGACAGCTTGTTTGGTGGGCGTATGTGCTTGGTGCATTGCTCACATTGGCATTTGCATTTATAGTTAATTTGGTTCTTCATTTCAAGCTTAAAAAGATAGATATGGTAGAATCTTTAAAATCAGTAGAATAGACGGAGGTATTATTATGGATATTTTTGAAGAAAACTGCGATACTGAAAATAACTGCACAGTAAGCTATTTTTGGAAAGGCCTTGCACTATTTCTCCTTGGCGTTATAATTGGTCTGTTTGTTTCGCCTATCAAGAAAGGCGTTACTATCGGTTGTAACAACAAGATAGACAAGGGTGGCTGTAATGATCATTTTGACCCTGACGAGTATTATGATGATTATAACTTTGATGATGAAGATGATTTTGACCATGATGGCGTAAAATTTTAACGAAAGGCGTATATTGATATGAAACTTGGCATGGTAGGACTTCCTAACGTAGGAAAATCAACACTTTTTAATGCACTCACAAATGCGGGTGCAGAATCTGCGAACTATCCGTTTTGCACGATCGAACCGAATGTGGGCATTGTTTCGGTGCCTGATGAAAGACTTGACAAGCTGGCTGAGATGTATCACCCTGTAAAGTTTACTCCTGCAACACTTGAATTTGTTGACATTGCAGGTCTTGTAAAGGGTGCTTCAAAGGGCGAGGGACTTGGAAACAAATTTCTTTCAAACATAAGAGAGGTGGACGCTATCGTTCACGTTGTAAGATGTTTTGACGACCCTAACATCATTCATGTTGACGGCTCTATCAATCCTCGCAGAGACATTGAAACTATAGATTTGGAGCTTATTTTCTCTGACGTTGAGCTTATCGAGAGAAAGCTTGACAGAACTAAAAAGGCAATGAAAGGCGACAAATCTCTTGCTTCTGCTGTAGAATTCCTTGAAAAGCTCAAAGAGCATCTTGAAAGCGGCAAGCCTGCACGTTCTTATGACATGACAGAGGACGAGCTGGAGATACTTAAAGAAACACCGCTTCTTTCACTTAAGCCTGTTATCTATGCGGCTAACCTTTGCGAAGATGATTTCAGAAATAATATCGAAAGCAACGAGCATTACAAGGAAGTTTGCGAGATTGCAAAAGCCGAAGGCTCGGCTGTGTTCCCGATATGCGCGCAGATAGAGGCTGAGATATCTGACATGGACGATGAGGACAAGGAAATGTTCCTTGCAGACCTCGGTCTTGAAACTTCAGGTCTTAACAGAATAATCAAGGAGGGCTATTCGCTTCTTGGTCTTATTTCATACCTGACAGCAGGCGAACCTGAGGTAAGAGCTTGGACTATCAAAAAGGGAACTAAAGCTCCACAGGCGGCAGGAAAGATACACACTGACTTTGAAAAGGGCTTTATCAGAGCCGAAGTCGTTTCATTTGACGATCTTATGAGCTGTGGCTCTATGACGGCGGCTAAGGAAAAGGGTCTTGTTCGTCTCGAGGGTAAGGATTACGTTATGCAGGACGGCGATATCGTTCTGTTCAGATTTAACGTATAAAGCGTAAGCTACACAAAGGCAGGTTGAAATATGCTTGCCTTTTTTTATGTGCAATATGTATGTTTTTTGTTATTATATTTGTTTAAAATCACAAAAGTAAATTTAATTTGTGTTATAGATTTTTTCATATATTGATGATAGAATGTGATAGTAAAAATTAAAGATGATAAATGTAATAGTTAGATTTTTGGAGGAAAAGTAATGACAAAAAACATGACAACGGGCAGTCCGTTCAAGCTTATAATGAGCTTTGCGCTTCCTCTGCTTTTAGGAAATTTGTTGCAGCAGACATACAATCTTATTGACGCTGCCATCGTGGGAAGATTTCTTGGTTCTGACGCTCTTGCAAGTGTCGGAGCTTCAAGCAGTGTGCAGTTTTTGGTGCTTGGTTTCTGCATGGGAACAGCCTGCGGCTTTGGCGTGCCTATTGCAAGGCATTTCGGAGCAGGGGACATAAAAAAGCTGAAACAGTATTTTTACAATTCTATTGTTATAACCGCCGTTACTGCGTTTGTGTTGACCACAGTTTGTGCGGTGCTTTGTAGTGAGATATTGAAGCTTCTTTCAACTCCGTCGAATATTTTTGATGACGCATATAAATATCTTCTGGTGATATTTCTTGGCATATCGTTCACACTTTTGTATAACCTGCTTTCAAGCGTATTGCGTTCTGTTGGCGACAGTAAAACGCCATTTGTATTTCTTGCTATATCAACGGTTTTGAACATTGCACTTGACCTTGTGTGTGTTATCGTCTTCAGGTGGGGCTGCATGGGTGCGGCTATCGCTACGGTCGTTGCTCAGGCGATAAGCGGAATACTATGTGCTGTATTTATTATGAAAAAGGTAAACGTGCTTAAGCTTTCAAAAGAGGACAGAGCGATGTCAAAGCCTGCGGTGCTGAACCTTATAATAATGGGTTTTCCTATGGGACTTCAATATTCCATAACGGCTATCGGCTCAATGGTCATGCAGTCGGCTAACAACAAGCTTGGAAGCATTTATGTGTCAGGATTCACTGCTGGGGCAAGGATAAAGCAGTTCACAATGTGTCCTTATGACGCTTTTGCAACAGGTGCATCTGTTTTTGCAAGCCAAAATCTCGGTGCAGGAAATCTCAAGCGTATCAAAAAGGGTATACGCATTGGAGTTGGCGTTGGCATGACATATGGAGTAATAGCCGGTATTGTACTTATATTCTTCGGCAGAGAGCTTTCGCTTATCTTTGTGAATAAGTCAGACGCAGCAGTGCTTACTGCTTCAGCCAAATATCTTTTCTACGCAGGCTTTTTCTATTGGACGCTCGGTATACTCAACACTTGCAGAATGTGTACGCAGGGCCTTGGATATTCTGGACTTGCTATATTCTCAGGAGTGACGGAAATGATAGCTCGAATTTCTGTAAGTATGATATTTGTGCCGAAATTCGGTTATCTTGCAATCTGCTTCACAGATCAGGCGGCATGGATAGCGGCTTGCTTGTACATAGTTCCTGTTTGCATATATTGTGTGAACAGGGCAGGCAGACACATTGCAGGAGATCACGGACTTCCTGTGGAAAATAAATAAGTAAAAGGCAGCTCTGAAAAAAATCAGAACTGCCTTTTGTTATGCCTACTTGTTTATAGCTTTTTTAAGTTGTAAGACAACTTCGCTGTAGTATCTTGGATTGACATCGCCAAGTTTCATGTTGTCATTGTATGCAGCATCGGGAAGTCGGAAGTAAAGCTCTTCCACGGTCACGTCCTCTATCTCGTAATAGCCAATGTATGTTCCTGAGAATTTAAGCTCGGCGGTCATGCCTATGTTGATGAGCTTGCCGTCGGGATCTTTCTCCTTGCCTGAGATATCATTTCTTATGAACTCATAGAAAAAGCCTGCGTCCTGTGCCTGACCCTTATACCAGCCTGCTTTGGTCATGCGGTTGACTAGAGTGGTGTTCGTTATCTCGGTATTCTTGAAGATCTCGCAGGCGGTCTTATTCTTATCGATTTCCGCTACTTTGTATACCTTTCTTCTTAGCTGGTCAAATGGCTGTATTATCTTGTAATCATCAAGCTGTTCCAGCCAAGCTTCTTTTTCATGTTCAGTAAGCTCCAGCGGGTGAACAAGCCCTATCTGCATAACCTCGGACAGCTCTATCTCATCATCATCTGAGTTTGTAAAGCTGCCGTCGTCAAGATAACGGAACGAAGTTTTAAGACAGCCATTTTCGTAAATACCCCATATAAGACCTATCGCAAAGCAGTGCATGAGAGGATTTTTTACAAAGAGAGCTTTCCAAGCTGCTGCTGTCCACTTACGGTCAAGCATAAGCACATATTCAAGACGCTGTTTCTGTGCGTCAACAACAGTTTTCATTTGCTTTTTCATTTCCTTGAAATCAGCAGTAGCCTTTTCTGCGAGGGCAGGGTCGTCATTAACGCCTATTTTAGGGAGATTTTTAAGCTTTTTCTCGCCCTCGAATATTTCTATATCAAGCTGTGGAGTGAGATAAACGGAGAATTTTCTGCTCCCAAAATCAAAGGTGCGGCACATTTTCTCGTCAAAGCCCATGTCAGGTACTATCTTGTCCGCAAGCTCCTGCGTTGTCAAGCCAAGCTGTTTAGCGGCATTGGCAAGTGCGTCAACTGCGGCAGCTCTGACCGCACGACTCTTATATTTTCTTGAAATATTGTCTACAGTCATAAGTGCATAGGAACTGCCATTCAGAGCTACGGCATTGACGGCTTTAACCGCAAGGGCAACACGCATATTTAATGACTGTTTCGACCATTCTTTTATGTAATCCGTCAGGCAATTTATTGCTTCATCACCGCCGTAAATGGCCGCAAAATACATTGTCCACTTTGTTTTCGCTTCTGCACCTTTTTCAAGCCAGCGGCTCAGGACTTCAAGGGCGAATGTTTCAAGCTCGTCAGATTTGAGCTTCTGGGCAAGTGTCTTGCCCTCGGGTGGGAGGGTACCTTCGTCGGCGTTTGCATATGTAAGCAGGAGAGCCTGCAAATAGATATCCTCTGCGATTTTATCATCGGTGAAGTGAATAGGTGCAAAGGGCTGTTCAAAAAGCCAGAGAACTTTCTTGCTTTTTGTGCCTTTGGTGAGCGCAGTCACAAGGTCTTCATCTGATATTTCGGCAGGCTTTGCTTCGCTGCCCAAAAGTTCAGATATTTTCGATTTGAGTTTGTCGGATTTTTCTGTGGCATAGGCTTTTTCAAGCTCTGTGCGGTAGGCGTCAGTACCTTGATTTTCGATTATCATAAGTGCAGTTTCACGCTTGGCTGATTTTTTCTGAGCAAGAAGTTTGCAAACATTATCGTGCCAATCCTTGTGGGCGGATATAACTTTCACAAGCTCTGCTTTTATTACCTTGCTGTTATCGTCACAAAGGGCAAAAAATTCATCTTTGTACTTGTTGCTGTCTGCGATATCAAGAAGCCTTATATACAAAAGTCGGCTGGACACAGCCATTTTGCTTACGTCGATAATGGTGGCTTTGTCTTTAAATTCTGGCATGATAGCGGTTATCTTATTGATGATGACTTCTTTACAGTAAGAGCTTTCTATCTGCCAGCCAAGGGATCTTATAATTATATCTATCGGTAGACCTGATCTTACCATTGCACGGACAATGAGCTCGGTGTTATAATAAAGATCGTTGCCTATAAGTTGGAGGGGGTCACTTGTATCTTTAGACGCTCCTATGGAAAGGGCGGCGATACAGCGGATAATAAAATCGTCCTCTCCATATGCAACAATATAGTACATTTTCTTATGTCTGCCCTCGTAGGTTTCTTCGTCTGCAAAGGGGAGTATCGTGTCTATTTCTGCTTTGCCCATGATATATGCGTATATCTCGTCACTGTGCTTGAAATGTTCGGCAATAAGTTTGGCGATACGTTGCTGATGGGTAGCTTTAAGACCAATTGCTTCTGCGTTATATTTAGGGTCGGTGGCTTTGAGCATTTTCTCCATTGTGATCGCTGTGTCAAATGGAGCGTTTTTCATTGTTTCTATGAAAAGCTGTGGGTGATCTTTTGCGAGCTTTACCATTTGCGCTGGATAATTCCCATTTTTGTCAGGCGATTTGACAAAGTGCAGAATGTATCTATCTGTAAGACACTGTGGTTGAGCTTCGATAAGGTCGAATATCCTGTTGGTGGAGAGCTTCAAATACATCAGCCCTTGGGTAAGCTCGTCACAGTATTTCACAATGTTTTTATCGAAAAATGCACGATATTCTTCCACAAAATATGACGCTTCTGCATATGCGGCAAGAAAAAGGCAGAAAACTGCTGTAGTTGTTTTTGGCTTTTTTTCGACCACTTCGGCAAGCTTTTTTATGGCAAATTCGGCTGTATCAGGAATTTTCGTTTTGCCAAGCAGGCTCTTTTTAGGCAGTTCAGTTGCGTCCAATGCGAAAATGCAAAGGAGAAGCTGTGCAATGATATCGTCAAGGCTAACGAAGTTGAATGTTCTTATGGCATCGTCTGCGGAATAGACAGGATTTACATTGAAAGCGTATTGTATTGAATCATTTGGGCGGTGTGATATCTTGCTTGATATCCAGACCGCTTCTGCATTCTCACCATAAAAATCGGTGAGCGGCTTCATATACATAGCCTTGTTTTGGGAATATATATAGGCACGGCAAGACAGTGCATTTGTCATATAGCGGAAATATGGACCTGTTGCCATTGAGCTGAAAATAATATAGCGCTCTTTAAGCTCATCACTGCCTGTGTCTGATATCTCGCTTTTAACGGCTTTGTCAAGCTTTTCACGATAATTATACTGACGGAATTTCGGATAATATCTTGTTGTTATTTTTCTCATAAGCTCATTGTTTCTTGGATTTGTGATGTCAAGATATTCAAGGGCAAGGTCTATGGTCTGCTGGTCAAAACCAAGCTCCTTTAGGGCGGTTTCAAGCTTTATAAAGCTTTTGGTGCTTTCGTTGTAGATCATTTTTTCTCCTCCATATTATTTATCGCACTGAACAGTGCTAATTTTTGTGTGCAAAGTCTGATATACCGCATTGTGTTGCCTGCGGCAGTGAAGATATCAAGGCTTTTGTCTGCGGTGGTGTGTCTTGCATTTTCGCACAGCTTTGTGAAGCATTCATAACGTTTTGCAAGTTCTTCAAGTCCGCATTGGCGTATGCTTTGAGCGTGTTCGTCTGCGATAACAGAGTTCACTCCGCACTCCATTGCCGTGACTATCCTCTTGTCGGTTTCTTCGGTGGCGTCAAGAAGCTCGCTACACATTCCATAGTCTTGGTCTGTATCATTCTCGACAGGTACAGGAACATTGTCAGGCGGATCAATAAAATCATAGACCTCTATTGGGAAAAGCGTTAGCCTGCCGTGGTCGATATACCCCTGAGCCAGCAGGACGTAGTTTTTGTGCTTTTCTTTTAGCATTTTGCCACCTATGGTTTCAAGCGTGGAAATAAATTCACGATTTTCTGCTGTGTATTTTGCGGTGACGGATATTTGTCTATCACAGCCGTCTTTTATAATAAAAATCTGCTGTTGAGTGTGCTTGTCAAAATATGAAGCGACGCACTCTTTTGGGTGAACGAAATAAAGCCGGTCGGTCTCCTCGTTGCTTTTGTTTGCGGAGATCTTTTCCGCAAGCTCTTTGAAGTCGCTGACAATAAGCTCACGGAGGGCAAAACAGTTTAGCTGTGCAGGACCTGCGCATATGGCGTTGGTCTTTGACGATGAGGACAAATGCCCCATGCTCACCTTGGCGTTTTCAAGCTTCAGCTCTGTGCACATATAGCTGTTTAGAGAGCTGTCAAGATCCCATACAGTTGTGCTTTCGGCAAATCGTCTTGACTTTTTTTCATAGAACGTGGGGCGCAGATCGCTGTAGGTAAAAAAACGCTGGGGCGAAGTTCTGTCTATATTTAGAAAATAGTAGATACAGCCAGTGTATTCGCCACTGACATTTCTTGTGCCTATAGGCAGGAGTTGGAGCGTCCCCTCATAGTCGGTGTATTCTCTGCGGAAGGTGCCGAGCATTTCTTCTGTGATGTCGGCTTTTATAAGCTTGTTCATGCTGTCAGCATATTCAAACATTTTGTGAGTGAATACCTGCGGACTGAATGAAGCTCGCCTTGAAACACAGTCTTTAAGTCGGCTGCCAAGTTCACGCATTTGTCTTTCTGCCTCAGCCATTCTCAAAGCGTGGCAGGAAACTGCGGCAAGCTCAAAATTATCGGGGTCGCTCTCTTCGGTTCTTACAAGGCCTCTGGTAAATATTCCAGACATTATTTTTATGCACTGTTCGGCGCATCCTTTTATCTTTTTCTGGGTATCCTGAGAAAGCGAATTTATTTCAGGTTGCTCGGGGAGTTCAATTTCTGCTTGTTCAGGCTCGGAGGTTATGACCTCTGGAGTGATATCCTCGCCGTCGTACTGTGAAAGCTGTGCTTTCAAAAGCAGTATGGCTGTGATAATGTGCCTGCACATTCCTCTTGAAACACAAGTGCATTGACTTTCATCAAGTGGTGATTTTATGGTGCAGGTTTCACCGTCTAATTTTACTATGTAACATTCATGGATTTTTTCAGCCGAAAGGGTCATGTTTTTGGATTCCTTCAACGCACGTTTGTAAATGCCCTTGTTTGAAAGCTCAATAAGCGATTGTTCGTTTGCAATGCCAAGCTGTTTATCGATTACGTCCAAGATGTCATCTCCTATGCAAATATTTTTCCGATGTAATCCCCAAGCTTATCAGGGGTAAGACCGCCAACGAATGAGCCCATATCTGCAAGCTTCTGACCTGTCGCCTTGTCATAGGCAGGGTCAGCATTTTCATCAAGGGCGGTAAGGAATGAGAGATGTGCTCCGCTTGTGATTATATTTTTGCTGACGTTCATAAGCTGTGCTTCACTGCCACCCTCGTAGAGGTCTGTTACCACGATAACGCAAGTGTCACGGGGCGTAATGATAAGACTTTCGCAGTAGGTAAGGGCTTTTGCAATATCCGTTCCTCCCCCAAGCTGAACGCTCATTATTGTCTGAGCAGGGTCGTCTGCATGGTCTGAGAGGTCAACGATGCTTGTATCAAATATGATGAGCTTCACCTCTGCAAAGGGCAGTTCGGAAATTATCTGCGCCATTACTGCACTATAGATGACTGAACCGAGCATTGAACCGCTTTCGTCTATGGCTATGATAATGCGCTTTTTGTTATGCTTTTTCACACGTCCACTGAAATAGATATCTTTCAGTATAAGCTGGTTGCTTGTTTTGTCATAGTTTTTCAGGTTTCGGCGGATAGTCTTTTTGAAATCGAGGTTTGCATAGCATTTCATAACTGACGATGTGTTTTTATCAAGCCTGCCTGTAAGGCTTCGCTTTATGGTCATATCAAGCTTTTGTTTGATATCGTCTGCCACCTGTTTTGCTATTTTTACAGCCGCCTGCAATGCCTCGCCGTTCATGAGATGTTTGAGCTGAATGATAGTTTTAAGCAGCGCTATATCAGGCTTCATTTCTTCAAGAACCTTTTTATCGGTAAGAAGCTCGGTCATGTTGAACCTTTCCAAAGCTTGACGTTCAAGCACATCGGCGGTCTGCTTTGGAAAAAGCGTTCTGACTTTTGTTATCCATTCTGCGGCGTTTAGCACACTGCCACCCTGACCGCCTTGCCTGCTGTTCTCGTTCCTTACATCGTCACCTTGCGCACGGCTATAGAGATAATCGAGTAGCTTTTCCATATCCTGAAACGTTATTATCTCTGCTTTGTCACCGGTAAAGGAAAGGCTTTTGTCAGACATTCCGCCCAGCACGAGCCGCCAGCGGTTGACGGATATGGCTTTATTTTCATCTGTCATGGCTTTTCCTCCTCAGACAAAAGTTTGACTATCTCTTTATCTATTTTCCCACCGAAGCTATATAGTCTTTCGTTTATAGGTTTTTCCACAAGAAGCTCAGCACTGTCAGCGTCATAAAGCTTTGCGACAGCGGTGGCTGTTTGCTGTATTTCATATGGAGTGAAACAACTGAAAGCAAGCTTCATGGAGGGAAGTATTTCTATAAAATCGTCATAGTCAAGTCCGCAGATAAGCGTGTCTGTCATTCTGATGAAAGAATCGTCCGTCGTGATGATATCACGGGCGGCATTGAAAAGTCCGTTAAGAAACTCTGCTCCTTGTATCTGAACATTCCTGTCGCCTTTGAGATAGCTTGACATTGTCTGTTCAGCAAGCTTGCGGCGGTGGGGGTCAAAGGCATAAAGTATGCCAAGTGCTGTGCCGTAAACAAATGGGTCTTTATCAGATTTGCCGCAGAGGGAAAGCAGGGCGTTTTCATAGTCCTGACGATATTCTCTAAAGCCGTCAGTGACAGCTTTTTGCATTGCGTACATTATCGCTGCACATTCTGCAATGTGGTCGTCTTTCACCGACGCCATATCAGGCAGTGCTGTGATTATTCTTGTCATGCACCGCTTTGCACAATTTTCTGCGGCGGAAAACTCGGTATTATAAAGCTGTTGGAGTTCCATAAGAGTGATAAAATACCTTAGACCTCTGCCTACAGAGAAAAAGTCACCGTCTGAGTTAAGAATGTTCTCGGCACAAGCCTTGTCATCATCAGAGAGTTCTAAGCCCATTTGGAAGCAGTCCACAAGGATATGCGCCGCAACATCACAGTGCTTTTCATGGCGAAGTGTTCTTGAAGCACAGGTGCGGCAGGCTTCTTCAATGGTGAAGCCGTCGGCAGTATGGTCTATGAGTGCAACGTCTGTGGCAGGGACTTTTTTGTATACCCATTCTTCACGGACACGGCTTCTGTCTTTTCGCCTATGCAAATCAGGTCCTTTTGTTCGCTGGGCAAAATCTGTGCCTAGAAACACCATTCTGTGGAAAAATCTGCTTAGTTCCATTCCGTTTGCAGTGGTAAAAAGTGAAACTTCCGTCTTATTAGGGGTTACTGTTTTTATTTTAAGTCGAAACCTTTTACACTGTTCTTCAAAATCAGCGATAAGCGGAGGAACGTGGTTTATATCACCTATATGACCTGTCTTGTCGCCTGTGGCAAGTTTGTGCATAAGGTCGATAGGCAGGGCAGAGGATATTGTTTTCTCTCCCTTGATAAATGACGAGGTTATGGCGTCCTCAAGCTCGTAAAGTCCACATTCATGACAGCCACGAAGTGCGGCAAGTCCACTCATCATAGACTGCGCTGCGGAAGCGTCAGCCATTGACACTGGGATATCATGTTTATCACAGGCTCTCACTGTGCCTATGAGCAGGTCAAGAACTGTGTCGCTATAAACACCTGCCGGGTCATCGCAGTGAATTAGCTTGTTCATCACGCAATCATAAAAATAAGGACGCTGGATACCAGAGGCATATCCACTGAGAGCGTCTGCTGCTTCATAAGAATAAGCTACGGGGAAACAGCCCTCATCTTTTTGAGAGAGCTTGTGAAGCTTTTCTTTTTGGATATTATCACTTTTCAAAAGCTCATAAAGTCCCAAACTGTGGAATCCGCCTGTTACAGCAAGGACTTTTTTGTTATCTTTAAGTGCTTCTTTGATACGCAGAGCCATATGGTTTTCTCTTGCAAGAGTTCCGTCTGCCACAAGATCATCTTCTGTTTCGTCATTTCGTGTGATAATGCAGTAGGTGTACATTTGCTGTACAAAATCTTGTACAGATAGTCTGAGTCCCTCTATCTCAAAATACTTCTCCCAGAACTCTTCAAAGGTCCTTAGATCTGTTTTCTCGCAAAGCTTTTTGCAGAATTTGCTGTATATAAGTCTGCTGTCATCAGTGTAGCTGTGTTTATCCTTATTACTGCGAAGGCCTTTATTTTCTGCGGTGGTAATAAGTATCTCGCTGTAGGGAAGATCTATAAAGCGTGCTTCTATATCCATGGCTGCGGCTGTTTTCAGAGCGTTATACTCAGGTGAAGCATAGATAAAAGGGTAGTAGCATTTATAGTCTTCGGCTTCATCACTGATAAACTTTTTTCTGTCCTTGTAGTAATAATAGAAAGCCGCAGGGAGTTTTGTTCTCTCGTCCGTCAACACACCTATCATATCATTGGCGTTTTCAGGACCCTCTATAAGTATGACATCGGGCTGATATTCTTTAATTGCTCTGATGAGCTGCCACGAGCAGACAGGGCTGTGGTGTCTTACAGGAAAAAGCATAAATGGCTGAGAATAGTCGAAAGGTATTATTTCAGATACTTGGCTGTATCCAGATATTCTGTCCATATGCCTCCCTCACTTGCACTTTTTTCCTTAACAGCGATCCTGAAATAGCTTTTAAGCTTTTCAAGGTCGTCTTTGTTTTCCTTACAAACTGCTCCTAAAAGATTCTGCGTAAGCTCTTTGAGATCAGTTTTTCCGTCACCATAATAATATGCACTGCTCATAGTTTGATAGAAAACGGACACAGCTTCGGCTGTACTCATAACGGCGTTTGGTTTTTCAAGCTTTGTTCCCTCTGAGGTAACGCCCTCACGAAGCTCATGATATGTGACAGCAAGAAGTTCAGCAGCGTCGGTGTCTATAGGCTGGTCGATATGACCTGTTTTTGCAAGGTCTTGTGCTTCACGGATAATGATCTCCTTTTCGAGCCTTACGTCACGAACAGGCTCGACAGTTTCAAAATTGAAACGCCTTTTCAAAGCACCTGACATTTCATTTACGCCCTTATCACGGGTGTTTGCAGTACCGATTATATTAAATCCTTGCTTGGCGAAAACAAGTCCTTCGTTTTCAAGCTCAGGGATATTGAGTATCTGGTCGCTCATTACAGAAATAAGGCTATCCTGGATTTCTGCAGGGGTACGAGTTATTTCCTCAAATCGTGCGAAAATGCCTTGTTCCATGCCTATGAGCAGGGGAGCAGGCACAAGGGCTTCACGGCACGGACCTTTTGAAAGAAGCATGGCATAGTTCCAGCTATATTTTATCATATCCTCGGTAGTTCCAGCCGTACCCTGAACTGTGTTCGTGCTTATGCCGCAGCAAGCAGCAGAGAGAAGCTCAGAGAGCATAGTTTTAGCAGTGCCTGGCTCACCCACCAGCATAAGTCCACGGTTTCCAGCGAGGGTGATTATACAGCGCTCAACAAGTGCGTCATTGCCATAGAATTTGCGCTTTATCTGCATTTTGCCATCGGCAGTTTTGATGATTCCGCCTAATATAAATGTTCGCACTGCCTTTGGCGACAGCACCCAATTTTCAGGTTTTTTGCCAATATCAACACTTTTCAAGGCGTCAAGTTCATTTTTGTAGCGTATTTCAACGGGCGGTTTTATGTATTCATTCGTCATAGCAGTTATCTCCTAAAAGTTAATTTATCAGTAATAATTATATCATATTTTGTTGTTATTTACAATAAGCAGGGGGATATTCAGCTAAATTAACAACGAACAGATGTTTTGGTTGTGCATTTTGACGGTTAGGATCGGGTATAAAAAAACCGCTTCGCATTTCTGCGAAACGGTTTGATAAATGAGAATGAAATTATCTCTTTGAGCTAAGCAGTATCGTTTCGCTTACTTTATCTATTTTTCAAAAAAACGCCGAAAATACGATAAAATCTGCAATTCAGAGCAAACGCTCTTGTTGTAAATTTCAAGTTTTATCGTAACTTGTTTCAACTTTGTTGAACAAAAGTTGAACTGGTGGACATGGTTATCTCGTCGGTATTCAGAGAATGAAAACTATAATGATCGTGGCGAGGAGAAGTGTTATCCCTCACCCTACCAAATAGAGGTATCTATTATGAGCAGAAATATTCTCGATGAACTTTACGATTATGACCTGTTCCACCTGACTGAGATTGAAGATATGGACGGTTCATACAAGGCAGCCCTCGACAGGCTCGTCAAGGCAGAAGCCGAACTGAAAAAAGCCTTTCCTGACAGTGCCGACATTCTTGATGAATATCAGACAGCGGACATTGAACTGCACAATCTCTCCAACCGCAATGAGTTCCGTAAGGGCTTCAAGGTCGGCGCACAGCTCGTCCTTGAAATGATTAAGCCCATTAAGTGAGGTGGACGGTATGAGCAGATACATGAGCGAACAGACCGCATACAGCCCGCTGAAAAAGAAATACGTTCCGTTGTGGCGACTTGACACCAACACCGTGACTGTCACCCACTTCGATTCCGATACGCAGACCGAGGAGAGCAAGACCTACCATACCGACTTCATCAGATATCATCTTCATTTCTCTGACAGCCATTGCCCTGACAGGCTTCGCAGGCTCGTCAACGAGGGCAGGATCGTGCAGTATCTCGATGATATGGAACGTAAAGTCAGTGAAGCAATCACTCGCCAGGTGGAGCTTTGGAAGCAAACTGACAGTTGCTATCATAAGGCAGTCCTCAGCGGTGATGCTGAGAAAATGCTCGGTTTAGAGAACTGCTTCGTCTACATGGCGAGAGAAATCATCTTTGAGTGTATGGTTTATATTTGATCGTTTACGGCTGTGCCTTCGTTAGGGTGCAGCCGTTATTTACTAAAATACTTAATGTAAATCTTAGCCAATTTTTCATCATAATTAGCAGAAAGGCATTTTTTTAGTTCCATATGAATACTTTCATATGCTTTCTGGTTATTACTTAATAATTCAAATGCAGTACTTGTTAAAGATTGAAGCAGACTTGGGTCAAAATCACTGTAATCATAATTATCCGGGTCGACAACCATTGATAGACTCTTATCCTGTTTAATTAATTCTAAAAATTTATCTTTATCAATGATTTTATCATCAAGTAATAAATTTGCACAATATGCAACATTGTTCCCATCACTGTTGTTTTTATCGTTAGTGATTGTATATAACTTGTCTTCATATTCTTGAAGTGGCTCAATAATATTGCGAATTACTGCATTAAAATATGTTTCAATATTCTTGTTTTTACTTAATGATTCCAGCAAATGTGTCTGTATTTTGTTCTGGAATGTTTCTTCGCATACGGAGTGAATAGAAATCAATGCATCGTCAGAAAGAGAAACTATCATTAATGCTATATCTTTATCATCAAAAGAAATTGTTCTGCTTGATCCAACTTTACTTAGTATTGCTACAAGGTTTTTAAGAATCCTCATATAATTAAGAGAATGAGAGGCATTTGTATTAGTTGAACCAACTTTGCAAATCGTTCGGATCATTTTTTCTAATTCATCAGATTCAAAGCTAACATTTCTGTCATTATACTGTTGAGATATAAAAGAGTTTATTTCGTTGTACTCTATGGAATCTTTGAAATTCTCCAGCAATAAGTTAACAGTATTATAAATCAAAGAAAACTGTTCCTGCGATAAATTTAACAGTTTCAGAACATGAAAAACCTTAGAAAAAATGGCACAATCTATATTTGGTATAATTTTACTCTCAAAAGCCTCATTGAGGTTGAAAAGCACTTTAAAAATATAATCAACTGCTTCAGCAGCCAGATTGATCTTATTGATGTTGTATTTAGTGGTAAAACTTTTGAATTCCTTAAATGTTAAAAATCTGAATATCACTAACAAATCAAATCGTGAAAGATTATCTAACACAATGTTATACGAAGAACCGAATAGACCGTCATCATTACTTTCTTCTTTGGTAGACAATGATAAAAGGATATAGTCGATAAAAGCAGTATAAATGCATTTAGTCTCGCTATATACATCTAACAACAAATAGTTGTACTGCATATAATTATATAGATTATATATGACACTCTCTATTTTTTCATATGCATTCTTACCTGTATGTATTGAATATTTAGTCCTTGCTTCTTCATCAACCTTTTTTCCTTCCGCAATTATACGATACAAATTTTTATAAATATACCGAAAATCAATCAATTCTGAAACAGGGCTGTTTCTCTTTATGGTTAAATAACTGTTAGCATAGAGACTGTATGTTTCAATCATTGTAAGTTCTTTTTTAATCTTTTCCCTTTGGACAGGTGATACACCTATAAAAGGGTTATTTGACAGTATTTTTCCGACATCAATCCGATTGTTTTCTGTAATCAAATACATTTCTAATTGCTTAGTCGATAAATAATAAGTAGCCGCTTTACATAATAAATCATAGCAGGATAAATAGTCTTTAAGAAAATAGTAACAATAAGCTTTTTGCAAGTAATTATCTTCTGCATCACTTAGATATGGAATGGTCTTACTTTTAATGGCAATATAATCAAATTCTTCAAAATGTGTAATAACGCCAAGTGATTCATGATTTGTAATATCATATTCTATTCTTTTACCATTTTCTAAGAAATCATAACTTTTTATAAAAGTGATTTTTTTAATGGGACTTTTTCTAAGCTCCTTGATTATATATGGGTATTTTGCCTGTAAATTCATGATTTTTTCCTCATCAGAATCATCAAAATACAATACCGCATCTGCATACTCGCTTTCACTTTGACAATGAAACGTCAAACAATTATCATCTAAAGTGCAGGTGAAGTACTGATTAAACGCAGAATGAATATAGTCACAAGATATATAATTGAAAACGTCATATCCTCTAAATACTTCGTTTAATTCAGATAAAGTATTATATTTAGGAATAATAATGCCATTTAGCATTAACACTGTATCAAGGGTATAATCATTTAAATCATAATTCTCTCCGAGATGTTGCTTTGCATAGATAATATTTATCCCCATGTTTTTATAGTAATCTGCTGTTTGAGAATCATAATCATCTGAGAGATTGATCAGATAAGCTCTTTGTTGATCTTCTTTTAAGATACCTCTGATCCATGAAAAAAGTTGTTTTGTATCCGGGTCATTATAGGAATAACCGACAAACAATATCGTATATCTGGCAAACAGAGCTTTTATATAGCTGGAAATCAAATTGAAGTTGTTTGAATAGTTTAGGTAATCATCTTCTTTTAAAACATAATTATCATATTTGAATCCCCCGTGCATTTTTATAAGCATATGTTCTGTATGTGCATACGGAAGATCTGAATCTTTCTCAACAACATCTAAAAAAATCCCAGCATTGCTAAAAGCTTGTTCGATCAATTCATCGTAGTTTGTAGTAATAATATATCGAGGGTTGATTTTAACAAGACATTCGTGAGCATCATTCGGCAGAGCATTGGGCTTGTACAATAAGGAATGAATCAATTCATTATAGTCCTTCTTCCCCCTGGAATTATAATAAAGCTGAGGGATAATAGTATTATCTCCGAAAGAAGAATCGGGAACACCAAGACGTCCCCGTATTTCTTCAACCAGCTTATTCCAAGAAGGTAGTCCTGAACCCATCGATACTCCCGCACCAACAAAAACAACAAGTTCATTGTTGAGCATACATTTATTTAGAAATCGAAAATCTTCTGAATAGGAAATCATTTTAACACCTCCATACTATATTACTTATCTTACAATAAAATTTCATCATTACACTCAAATTTAGCCAAAGCGTCCCCATATGTCAGCCTGCCAGACTTTATTTCTTCCGCAAGGAGCAGCAGATTTACAGAGTTGATAGCAGCACCGTTTGTGTGGGATCTTCTGCTGATATTTTCAAGTCTGTCCTTGAATCCTCCTGTGAACTCGCCTGAAACAAAAGCAAAATTGAACTTGCTTACTGCGTCATCAAAGATAGACCACCATTCATTAGGATTAAGAGCCTTGTCACGCTTCTGGTTTTCTTCGATGTACCTGAGCATTTCATCTGCCTGCTTTATGGGCAAAGAATACCCGCTGCCGTATGCCTTGTTATCAATGATTAGACCATTCTTATCATGGTAAACACATACATCAGGCTTTCTTGAATCGCCAAGTCTTGCACCCTTGAACGCTAATTCGCTTGTCAGGAGGTCTGCGGTTTGCAGTTCGTAATCTCTGTCAGCAGTTCCGTCAAAGCCGAGGTCGATAAGCACAAGGTACTTGTGATTGACATGGTTGAGTTTCTTGCGTATATCATCTTTCAGCATTGACAGATCAGACTTTGCAGCACCGGCAGTTTTTACGCTGTCAGGAATATCAAGTCCTACGATACTATCCATGATCTTGAAAGTATCTCCGTTCTTGTTGACATTGATACCTATATTGATCAAACCTTGAATATCATCAGAAATAGTACCCTTATCCTCGGTCATGCCTTTGGTCAGTAAATGAGCGGCAATTTCATCTAAGCTGCGGTACGTTGTTGAAAGATACTTTATCAGATAGGTTCTTCTATTGCGGAGATAATTCCTGTCAGAAGGTTTGGTGGCAAGCATATCCCACATCACACGCTTATCAATGCGTTTATATTTTGAAGTTCCGGTAGCGTATTTCAGTATCTTCTTACCTTCAAGCGTGATCTGATAGGACTGGTTTATTGTGTCAGTATGCATCATATATCCAAGGTCAGCCGTAACTTCTTTTGACACCTGCATTACCCAACGCATACTTTTCAGCCAGGCACAGATGGTACGAACATACTTATCCGACGTTCCCTCGGTATCTGATAACAGCTTGTTTCTCTCGTCAGTTGTTGTGGCAGCACTAAGTCCTTGTAAAATAAGGTTTTGAGGAATCGAGGTAAATCCGGCTTCACCTACAAAGCCCAGCTGACAGCCTATTTCAAACTTTGTCATACTATTTCCGCCTTCAAGCAGACCGAGAATACGGCACACAGGCGGATAGGATAAAAATGCTTCGGTCAATATTTCCTTTTCTTCTTTGCTGTCATCAGCTGAAACAGCATATCTATAACCAAGCTCGCTTATACTGCAAGTATCTTTATCACGGTCGTAATTCAGAAAACCTATGCTTACAGCCCACCTAAGAAAAGAATCAGCAGGCCAGTCGCTCTGATATTCTTTTCTTTGACCGGGTAGCACAGCCTGAATAATGCCGGAACATGGTGCATTAGTGCGAGTATAGCCCTTTGGTGTCCCTTTTCCTTTCAGGAGAGTATAAGGTATCTGCATTTTAGCCGCACTAAGGTGCTTTATCATATCGTCCTTATGATATTCATCGGAGATCAGTCTCGATATTTTATCTTCTCTCAGTTTTTTGTTGACCGCTGAATCAAGGACAAATACCCTTACAACATTTTTGAGATTTGATATTGTGTACGCTTCTTGCACCCACCCAAAAGTTCTTTTTTCAGCCATAATATCCTCCGATCAGTAGTTCGTTATCAGAACCTCTTTGGTCACGTTTTCACGATTGTTCGTATGATAATTGCAGTTATTATAATTGAAGTTGATACCGTGTACGGTATAGCCATTGTCAGCTATCCACTCTATCAAAGCATCGTTGGTGCTGCCTTTATGCTCGATAACGTTAGACAGGGCAAAGTTGACACCACGGTCTGACAATTCGGTAAGGATACGCATAAGGTCGAGGTCGTCTTTTTCTGTCCAGCCTCGAAATCCTCTTTTGCCATCGTTATAACTGCCACAGGTCAGAAGGTACGGCGGGTCAGCATACAGGAAATCCCCCGTATGAAGAATGTAATAATCGAAATCGCAAAAATCCAGTGCAGAAAAATGAATGTCATTGATCTGCTCCTTGAAAAGAATAAGATTGCTTCTCATGACATCATTAAAACTGCTTCTGTTTCTGCCGAACGGATTATTATAATCGTGACTGCTGTTGAACCTGAACTGATAATTGAAGCTGAAACACATCAGTACATAAAGGTCAAGAGGATTCTTGGTCTGATTGTAATGGTCACGAAACAGCTTGTATCCGTCCTCGTTGGTTTTGCTGAGCTGCCATTTTTCTATTGTTGTGTCAATGTAGTCAAGAATATACTCGACATCATGTTTCTGAAATTCCTGAAGGATCTCTATAACATGATAGTTTATATCATTGGCATATATGTTGTTGGCAACGGTATTGATGCTCACATCACAGCCACCGCAAAACAGGTCAACAAATGTATCTATATGCTCAGGAAAGCACTCCTGAATGGAGTTTATTATCCTGTATTTATTTCCTATATAATTAAAAGGTGCTTTAACAGCCATATCAATGCCTCCTCAAAAGGTATAACTGTTCTTTAAGTCCTGCTGTATTATTCGGGATCTTGTTCTTGTATCTCCGATAACTAAACTCAAATAGCTTGAAGCTGTCGCCTATTGTGTAACGTCTGCAAATATCAGAGAGTGCTTCGGTTGACAGTAATGCTTCGTTGTTATAGCTTATAAGTATGTACTTGCTTTGGCAATCTCTTATCATCGTTTCAAAAGCAGACGCAACAGTGCCTTTCTTGCAGAACACTGATTTCTGATCATCATAATTCCGCATTCCTGTTACACCATGTATTTCGGGATAATCGTATCTTGCAATTGTTTCAAGAATGTGATAATTAGGCAGATACTCTCTTGAATTATACGGGGGATCGGCATACAGCAGGTCACACTTTTTTGATAACAATTTGGTGAAATCTGAATTATAACATTCATTTTTCTTTCCGTTGCTTGTGATAACTGGTTCGGTCAATTCAAGCGTTTTATATGTACGCTCGTCCCAAAATTTAAGATAAGCAGCGTAAACACCGGTTATGTTTGAAATAAACGGGACAGCATTAATAAGAGCCGAAAGAAGATAGAAGTATTCATCTTCCGAGATCAGTTCTTCGGTGTGCCATTTTTCAATAGTCAGTCTGATAATATCAATTTTCATTGCATTTTCAGGCTGAAAATACATTCTTTCACAATCGCCAACAGGACTATAATTGTTGTAAATGAAACATTGGTCTATTTCAAAACTTGTGTCCGCAAGAGTCAATGCATTCAGATGCCTAACAGGATCTGCAATACCCAGCTTCTTGAAAGAAGGTTTCCTGTTCAACCCGATAGAGGCTCTGGACATTACATAGCTGAAATAAAGGAAGTCATTGCTGATCGTTCTGTACCCATTAGACTTGAAACTATTCGAAACTATCCCGGAGCCTGCAAACAGATCCACGACCGATGAAACTTTCGGTATCTCGGACGTTATGACGTTATTGATATTTTCTAACAAAAGACTTTTTCCACCGATATACCGCATTTTAACTCCTACTCGCAAACATAAAAAATATATAATTATCCATTTTTATTATACCACAAAGCCAAATGAAAGTCAACGGAGTTTCTGTAAAACAACCTCGACTCCATTGGAGTCAAAGTCCCCCTCATCACCTGTTCTCCGCCAACGCCTTATCCCTGAAAGCCTTGATAACAGTTTCCTGTTTCTCAATCGTATGAGCCAGCTCCGCAACAGGCAGTCCATATTCTTCACATTCTGCCAGCTTGCTGTCAACGATAGCCTTGCATTTCTTTTTCAGATTCTCAAACTCGTCCATAACAAATGGGCTGACTTTGGCTATCTTCAAATCTTTTTTCTTGTTTCTGACATAGGTGTTGTAGTTATCCATGTCATGGGTGTAGTCGCTGTTTTTACGTTTCTCTCGTATCATCTGATTTTTCAGCCTTTTATTTTCAGCAAGACATTCTTCACGTTCACAGCACACAGCTTCTTCCGTTCCGAGAAAATGGTGGTGACAGAACCTGCACTCGCATACTTTAAGCCCCGCATTGTACACTGCGAAGCTGAATTCATAGAAGAAAGTGAGCAGTGGTTTATCGGCAACACGATACACTATGTTTGTATTCTCTGTGCGAATGACAGCAAGCTGCGATCTCGGGGTAGCAACAAGTATTTCGCCCGTAGCCGAGTAGTCAAAATTACGCTCATCGTTCATAGCCTGCAATATCTCGTCAAACTGCTTTTGAAGCTCGGCTCTTGCCGTTTCCACCAGCTTTTTATGGCTGAACCTCTCCTTAACATAGTCCTTCGGCATCAGGATAGGCTCACCGATGTTCATATAAGCTACCGTAAGCAGATTACTGTAATACTTGAAAAACACGTTGTCGCTGTTCTCGATAACAGCAGACTCGACGTTTTTTACAAGTTCCTGAACCTTGATACGCTCATTCAGACCGCTCATCATAGTAATACGGAGATTTTCAAATATCTCACTGCGGTTGTTGCGGAAATCTTCAAGCTGAGACAGTATCTCATCAAACGTATAGACCTTTTCTTTTTCAGAAGCCGACAGAAGTTCATTCTTATTGATAGACCACACGATACTCACGGTGCGGTCTTTTTCATTTATACGGTATAACAGCATATTCTAACCTCTCCATTGATACGATAACTTGCATATTCGTATATACTGATTATAAGCTTGACACGGTATCTTGTCAAGAGTTTTGGCGTATTTTTTCAAAATTCACCGTATATTTTAAAGTATATACGAATTTCATTTGCTTTGTTATCGTTTCGTATTGTACAATGTTCATGTCAGCAAGAGAAAGACAGCTGACAGCGGAACAACATACCTCATGTTGACCGCAACAATTATAAAGCGCTTTATAAAATATCAATTGAAAGGACGATGATTGATCGTTGAACAATGAAACACAGTGGACAACACCCATACCCCTCCGTCCCGACGGGACAAACCTCCTGCCGTTCCCTGTGAACGCACTGCCACCTATTATAGGCGACATGGCACAGGCGATAGCAACAACCACCTCAACAGACGTTGCAATGGCAGGGACATCTATCCTCTCGGCGGTGAGCTACTGCTTTTCGGGAGTATATCGAATGTCAGCAAAGCGTGACCACACCGAGCCGCTTGTGCTGTACTCCCTCACCGTGGCTGAACCCAGCTTCAAGAAATCGCCTGTTATTTCTCTGGTGAAGCGTCCCTACGCCACATTCGCCCACGACTGGAACGAAAGCAACAAGCAGGACATTTTCAAGTCGCAGTCTGAACGTAAGCTGTTGGAGAGCAAAATGCTCGCTCTTGAAAAAAAAGATGATGTGACCGCCGAGGAGATAGCAAAACTTCAAACCGACCTGAGCAATATCCCTCAGAGTAACTTCCGCAGGATTGCGGTTGATGATGTAACGCCCGAATCGCTAGTACGTCTGCTTGAAGAGAACAACACCTTGCTGATGATATCCGATGAAGCAGGAATGCTCGGCAATTTCAGCGGAAGATACAGCAACAATGTCCCCAACATTGACCTGCTTTTGAAGTGCTGGAACGGTGAAACATTCATCAGCGACAGAGCCACAAGGGCGAGCATAGTGCTGAAAAAGCCTTACATGAGCGTTTGCCTTGCTTGTCAGCCCTATGTGTTCGACAGCATGATAAATAAAACGGCGTTTCGTGGGAGCGGATTGATAGCACGTTTCCTGTACTGTTTCCCGAAAAGCAATATCGGTACTCGCAAGTATGACACGCAGGCTGTCCCCGAAGCGGTCATCGAAAACTACAAAAATCTGATTTACAAGCTGTTGCAGGATAAGTTCACTTTTCACGGTGATATGGAAAAGTATCTCCACTTCGACCACAAGGCTTACGGCGAGTTCGTGGACTACTACAACAATTACATTGAACCTCAGCTTGTCACCGATATGGCTTTCTGCAAAGATTGGGGCGGCAAGTATCACGGACTTATCCTGCGCTTGTGCGGTATCATTCACTGTATCAAGTGTGCACTGAACTGCTGTGATCCTGTTGAAGTTCGTGTGGATATAGACACCTTTTGCAACGCTATCGAGATAGGCGAATACTTCCGTGAACAGGCGATATATGCTTACAGTTTGGGTGACACTGACTTCGCCACTGTTAAGGCTGAACGTGTCCTCGGCAAGATACGCTCAAAGCGTATCACGAATATAAGGCAGAACGACCTGCATCACCTTTGCAGATGCACTTTGTTCAAGAACGCTCAGGACTTCAACGAAACGATAGATATGCTTGAAGAGTACGGCTATCTTCGCCGTTTTACAAGCAAGGGTTCAAACAACAAGACCGTGACCGATATTGAGGTCAATCCGCACGTTTTCAGTTAAGGAAATCTGTCTTTTGCACCTTTTGGGCTTTTTGAGATGCAAAAGGTGCAAAAAGCTCAAAATCCATAAAACACAAACCGTAGAAAGAAAGAGGTTTATCACAATGACTACAACACAGAAAAAAGAGATCGTAGACAACATTCTGGAACTGCTGATCCAGCTCACCGAGGACGGAGAGAACTCCGCTCCGCAGACCTCCAAAGCACCGACCGCTAACAAGGTGGAGATGCTCACCATCAAGGAGAGTGCCGCACTTATCAGCGGACTTTCCGAACACACCGTTCGCCAGCTTGTGAAGCAGGGCAAGGTGAAGTCCGTCCGCACAGGCGAGGGCAGGAACGGAAAAATTCTTGTAAACAAGGCTGATCTGATCGCCTATTTCAACGGGAAGGGGGTGTGAGATATGCCCGATATGAAAAAGGTAAAAGCGCTGACTTCTCTGCTTGAAGAAAGAAGCGGTCTTGATGTGCGTGAAGCAGTTGCTCGTTCGTTTTTCTATCTCAATTCTTATGAGCTTACGACTTACAGAAAAGAGATAGATCATCTCCTCGAAACTTTTGGTGTTGAGGAAGAGCCGACGTTCTGATTTTTGCAGTTTTGCTAACCGCATTTTTTGAGTTTATGTAATGCGTTTTTTTACATTATTGTGTCCACATTTTCGGCTGCTCCGACAGCCGTTTTAGCCTCGCAGAGCCCCATAAGCATTTTTGATAGTCCGAGTAGGCTGTCAAAAGTGCTTTGGGGTTACTGGCGGCGCTTTGCACCGAAAGTAAATTCCGCTGCTACGCAGCGTTCTATGCTGCCCGGTCATAAGGGTCAGCACGATGCTCCTGCATCGTTCCCGACTTTGTCGGGATCCTCCCGTAAGGGAGTCGTTCGCTAACCATTCAAACAAAACTTAGAAAGAGAGATGTTACGTTTGAGTAAAACTATTTCAATGTGCCAGGGCAAAGGCAGCCTGTCGCACAACAACAGAGAGTTCACTGCCAAGAATATCGACCCATCCAGAACGCCCGATAATATCATCTTCAAACAGCAAGATTTGGGCGAAGCGTATCACCAGCTTTTTGACGGTGTGATAGCTAACTATAATGCAAAACAAAAGAGGAATGACAGAAAGATTCCTGACTACTTTCAGCACCTGTTCAATCGTGAGCCGAGCAAGTTGGTTATCACGGGTACAAACAAGCAGAAAAGTTTCTATGAGGACTTGGTTCAGATCGGCACGAAAGACGATACGGGTGTCGGCACTCCCGATGCGGAAATTGCTGTCGCCTGTCTGAAAGAATACATGGAAGATTTTCAGGAGAGAAACCCGAACTTTTATGTGTTCAACGCCGTGATGCACCTCGATGAAGCTACGCCACATTTGCACATCGACTACATTCCTCTCGGACACTTTTTCAACGGTCTTGAAAAACGAAATGCAATGGCAAGAGCTTTAGAAGAAATGGGCTACGGCAAAGGTGCGAATGCGATCAACCGCTGGCGTTTGGCTGAGTGGAAAGTCCTGCACGATATTTGCACCAAACACGGTTTTGAGATCAGCGAACCAAAGAAGTCGAGGGGTTACAGCTTTACAACGGCTGAATATGGCGAGTACAAGGACACGATCAAAGCCCTTGAAGAAGAAAAATCGCAAGCCGAAAATGAGCGTGACGAAGCCCAAGCGGAGCTTGAAAAGATCGCTCAAAAGCGTGTGAAGCTCGATGATATAGACAAGCTCGAAACAGGCAGGACAATGCTCAGGGGGAAGGTCACAGTCGCAAAAGATGACTGGGAGAATATCACGGCTCTTGCAAAGCGTGAAGTCGCATCAACTAAGCAGGTCAGAAAGCTGAAAAAGGAACGTGACGATGCTGTGCAGAAGTACGATGAACTTAAAGACAAGTATGATACTGCAAGCGAGGAGCTTTCCGCTTACAAAAAGAAAGAAAAAGAGGGCGGCTTGTTCACACGTGAGAAGCTGAAAAAAGAAGCAGCTCGAATCAGCCGTGAGGACGAGCTGTCCCGTGAGCTGAGAAAAGCTAAGGCTTTCATTTCTGCCTGCGGGCTGTCAGACGATTTTGCCCGGTATAAATTCAACAAAACAAGGGGTTCACAATTAGAATAAAAGACGAAAAGCTATGACATATCTTGACAGACAGAGAAAAGCGCGCTACTATTATAATGCGAGATATGCCATAGTCCGTAAAGGAGATAATATGGCAAATATTACAAACAGAAACGGAAAGTTTCTCATAAGAGTTTTCACAGGTCGTGACATCAGTGGAAAGCAGATAGTCAAGTCCACAACTTACGTTCCGCCGGAAGGCACATCACCCAAAAAGGCTGAAAAGCTGGCTCAGGAGTATGCTTTTGAGTTTGAAAGGCATTGCAAGGGTTATGCTCAACTCAATGAAAATATGCGCTTCTCCGAACTGGCTGAGTGGTATTTTGAGAACTATGCACCCGAAGAATTAAAGCCTACTACGGTTCTGAACTACGAAAGTCAGTACAGAAACCATATCGCACCGATCCTCGGCAATAAAAAGCTCAAAGATATTACCACACCAATGCTGACAGAGTTCCTGAAAGTGCTTGGCAAAGAGCATCACTTAAATCCTATCTCGGTCAGAAAGGTCTATATTGTTGTGCAAAGTATCTACCGCAGAGCCTTACAACAGGGCTTTGCAAGGGACAATCCTTGTCAGAACGTGATAATTCCGAAGAAGCGTGACAGCGGCAAGCGTTATTCTCTTTCTGAGGAAGAAACAAAGCGGTTTCTCCACCTTATCCGTGACAAGCCGTGGGACGAAGATGTGAAGCGTATCCTGATCGTTCTGCTGTTCACGGGTATGAGGATAGGCGAGTGCCTTGGTTTGGCGTGGGAGGATATTGATTTTGAGAAGAAAACGATATTCATTCACCATACGCTGTCCTGCGTGGACGGGGAGTGCTACCTTGATTCACCAAAGACAAAAAGCAGTATTCGTCTGATAGCCATGAATTCAACCGTTGAGAAATGCCTAAGAGATCAGCAAGCATATGTTGGGGAGCTAAAAACAGCTCTTGGAAACAAGTACGCTCACCCCGAAATGGTCTTTCCGTCCGGGTTAGGCAACTACCGTGATCGCTGTTCTGTGTATCACTCCCTGAAACGTATGACCAAAGGCACAGAGTTTGAGGACATGACGCTACATAAGTTGCGACATTGTAACGCTACACTTTTGCTGAACAGCGGAGTAGACCTGAAAGTGATCTCCGAACACCTCGGACACTGCGATATAGGCGTTACGGCGAACATCTATGCCGATGTACTCCAGAAGCAGAAGATACGTCTTGCCGACACGATCGATGATAAGCTTTCCGATGAACTGACCTAACACAAAAAACCTCTCTGTCGGTTTCCCGACAAAGAGGTTTACTTTCAAAGTATTTAGTTGAACAATTTGTTGAACAACTTCGTAAAATATTCTCGAAAATACCGTAAATAGGCGTTTTGCGAAAAAATCTTTTAACGCTTTGAGAACTGTGGAGCACGTCTTGCGGCTTTGAGACCGTACTTCTTTCTTTCCTTCATTCTTGGGTCACGAGTGAGGAAGCCTTCCTTCTTAAGGAGAGGTCTGAACTCATCGCTAGCCTGAAGAAGAGCTCTTGAAAGACCGTGTCTGATTGCACCAGCCTGACCTGTTACTCCACCGCCTGTTACTGTGCAAACGATATCGTACTTATCCATTGTATCTGTTACAGCAAATGGCTGACGAACGATGAGCTTGAGTGTCTCAAGACCGAAGTAATCGTCAATGTCTCTGCCGTTGATTGTGATCTTACCTGTACCCTCGTAAACACGAACACGGGCAACAGAATGTTTTCTTCTACCTGTGCCATAGAAATATGGCTGCTTTGATTCGTACATCTAAATTGCTCCTTCCTTACAGTTCGTATTTAACAGGCTTCTGAGCAGCATTGTTATGCTCAGCACCCTTGTATACTCTGAGTCTCTTTGCAGCAGCTCTGCCAAGTGTGTTGTTAGGGAGCATACCCTCAACAGCAATTGTCATAGCTCTGTCTGACTGATTAGCCATCATATCTGAATACTTGATCTCCTTAAGACCACCGATCCAGCCTGTGTGCCACTTGTAAGACTTCTGATCAAGCTTCTTGCCTGTGAGAACAGCCTTATCTGTGTTGATGATGATTACATGGTCGCCGCAGTCAGCGTGTGGTGCGTAAGTTGGCTTGTGCTTGCCACGAAGAATGTGAGCAGCCTTAGCAGCAACTCTACCGAGTGACTGACCTTCAGCGTCGAGAATATACCATGTGCGAGTAATGTCGCCTGCTTTTGGCATATAAGTTGACATATTATTTCCTCCATTCAGAATTTTAAAAAGTCTGTTCACAGCCGCATTTTTCGCCCTGTGAACTCACAACGATGTCTATTATACAACAGCTTTTCACGATTGTCAATAGCCAAAACGCTGAATTTTTAATTTATATCCCTCATTCTCTTTAATTCTCTTCGTTTTGCTCCATTTCTCTCGATTTCTCACAATTCATTTCACTTTTGCCTTTTACACTAATATACACAGTAATATGGCGTAAACTAAAGATAATCATAGCATAAGCAACGTATATTCAATATTTAACTGTCTACGTTAGAATATGTGCTTATATGTCTGTATTTGCATTTTCAGCATATGCTTTTCTTCTGCACCAAAATCCTGCAAACCGTCTGCTTTACTGTATTTTCAGCTTTATTCATCTTCGAATGAAAAAATATCCTCTACAGATACACCAAATACCTTTGCAATATCCATTGCAAGCTTTAATGACGGATTGTATTGTCCTTTTTCAAGACGTATGATGGTTTCACGCCTGACGCCCACTTTTTCGGCAAGGTCACCCTGCTTCATGTCAAGCTTGGCACGATATTCCTTGAGTTTTGTTTTTAGCTCCTGCATTACTCGTCCTCCTCATCGGTGCTGAGCTTGCCCTCATGGTGGAGGAAAAATCCGCTTTCAAGGGTCATATAACTGAACCAGAATATAAACCATACTTGATATAGTCTGTCGCTGTTTATCTTTATGGTTATACTTCCTTCCCAGAACATTGATATAAAGATCACTACTGCTAATATTATCAAAAACATTTTTGTGATACTTTGATGTGCCTTGAGCATATTTTCTTTTGCCATTTCGTCCTCTTTGTCAACTTTCTGACAGCTTGCATACAGCCATATTACTGCAAATAATGCCGTCATAGCAGCCAACACAACGAATATCACTGTCGCCCATGTTGTATTATCAAGCTTGTAATGCTCCGCAGTCTTTTCAAATATCTCTGTGACAAGTATTGCAATTCCTGTTACCATACGCTTTTTGTGATATTCTCTCAGAGTTATCTTTTTCTTTTCTTTTTTCGCTTTCATTTTTATCCCTCTAGTTCTCATCATCATCGAACTTACTTTCAAAATACAGACCTATAAAATTGTACACCGCATAGCAAAACCATATCAAGCCCGTTATAACATATTCGTTTAGTGTGACCTTAAATCTTCCTAAAATATCGGAAAACAAAGTCATAACTGAAATAAACAGGCAGGCAATCGTGAACAGGAACGTTATAAAAGTCTGATTGACCTTTGCTGTTGTCTGCTGAGTAAGCTCGTCATTTGTATCTCTTTTGCCGACCGTGGATATCATCTTTGTTATGCATATGGCGATTAGCGCAAGCGTTCCCAAAGATACGATAAGGTTTATCACATTGGTAAGTGTGTGCCCTTTCTTTATCGCAGGCAGCACCTTTTCCATAACCCAATAGAATATCCACATCGCTCCACCCAGCGTGCCCAAAATACCCATCTGTCTGTAATACTTTCTGTATGATATTTTGTCTGTTTTTATCTCCGTTTTGTCATTCATTTCTACATCTTCTTTCATTTGTGATTTAAACATATACAAGGTGATTTATTTATCACCTTATGTGACAATAATATCACTTTTACTTTGCAAAGTCAATAGAAAAGTGACAAATTTATCACCTTTGTGCATATACACTAATCGTGCGGGATCAGTTTGTACACATTTATGTACACTGACAACAAAAAGAGCGGAACAAAGTCCGCTCATGAAATTATTCTGTTTGTGAATTTGAACTTTCTTCGTTGCTACTGTCGGTGTCGCTTTTATCTTCTGTGAATATTTCTTTGCATACAGCACTAAATTCATCGTCACGTAGTGAAACTTTATTTTTTATCACGTCTGTAATGGTGAATTTTCTGTAGGTGAAGCCGTCATATACTATTAAAAAGGAAATAGTGTAGTTATCAGAGCCATGTTTGCCTTTTACTGTTACTGTGTAGTTGTGACCGTTCTTTGTGCAATCCCACTTTGCGTCCTCACCTAGATAAGAAGCTATGCACTCACCGATTACCTTTGCTGAATTTCCCGAAAAGTTGTCAAGGCTTTGCACATAACTGTTCTGTGCGGATACGATCATATAGTCGTTGTCTATTTTTATGCTCTGTGTAAAACCATTCATGAACAGTGCAGCGATAATGAAAAATCCACACATTATTGCTTTATAACGCTCTCTGCCGCAAAGCTTTTCACGCTTATAAACATAAAAAGGCGTTAGCCATACCCATTTGAAAAGTTGTGCAGCATCAATGCCATGCTTTATAAGCTGTTTGCAATCTGCAATGGAACAGCCTATCATGAACAGCGGAACAAGTATCCACAGGAACGCTCCTGCGGTGGCAGAGTTTGCATAGTTTTCAAGAAACAAGCCGATAAGCGGAACAAAGCATATGAACCATATCAGCCCATTGTTAAGGGACATTGCTTTGGCAGAGTTTGAGTTGCTTTCGGTCTGCGGTGCATTTATCGTAATATCCATTTTGTCCTCCGATTTTTTAAGCTACCTATATTATATAATATTTTTTTCAAATAATCAATAGCCTATGTTTTTGTTTATTAGTAACAAAACGAATGTTCGGCTTTGCTCTGAAAAATGTTTAATTAATGTATTTACAAAATCGTTGATTTTGTGTTATAATATAGTTTGTATGTGAAAAATTCTTCAGATCCGTAAGAAAGGAAATGAGAAATGGCAAATAAAAAGGAATATACAAATGAAGATATAGTATCCCTTAAGGGGGAGGACAGAGTAAGAAAGCGTCCTGCGGTAATATTCGGCTCTGACGGACTTGAGGGCTGTAAACATTCTGTTTTTGAAATTCTTTCAAACTCTATAGACGAGGCTCGTGACGGTCATGGCGATAAGATAATCGTTACAAAGTACAATGACGATTCTATCGAGGTGGAAGACTTCGGACGTGGTTGTCCTGTTGACTATAACCAGCGTGAGAAAAAATATAACTGGGAGCTTGTTTACTGCGAGCTTTATGCAGGCGGCAAGTATAATAATAACGGCGGAGATAACTATGAATATTCGTTGGGCCTTAACGGACTAGGTGCTTGTGCGACGCAGTATTCATCTGAGTTTATGGACGTCGAGGTTTTCCGTGACGGATATAAGTATGACCTGCACTTTGAAAAGGGAAGAAACGTCGGCGGTCTTAAAAAGGAAGAAACAAAGCAGAAAAAGACAGGTACAAAGACACATTGGCGACCTGATCTTGAAGTTTTCACTGATATAAAAATTGAGAACGAATATTTTGAGGACGTTCTGAAAAAGCAGGCTGTAGTAAACCCTAATATCACATTTATCCTGCGTATACAGCGTGAGAACAATTCTTTTGAAGAAAAGACGTTCTATTATGAGAATGGTATCGCCGATTATGTTGCAGAGATAGCAGGTGAAAAGCCTCTGACCTCGGTGCAGTTTTTCACAGGCGACCGCAAGGGTCGTGACCGTGAGGACAAGGACGATTACAAGGTAAAGCTTTCTGTGGCATTCACTTTCTCTAATCAGGTAAAATGTCTTGAATATTATCACAATTCAAGTTTTCTGGAACATGGTGGCTCACCGGAGGACGCAGTAAAGAGTGCTTTCACATCTCAGATAAATGCTTATCTCAAAAGCAACAATAAGTATCTGAAAAACGAAAAGCCTATTACTTTTCAGGATATCGAGGATTGCTTGGTGCTTGTTTCAAGTTCTTTTTCTACACAGACTTCATATGCCAATCAGACAAAGAAAGCTATCACAAACAAGTTTATCAAGGAGTGCATGACAGAGTTCTTGAAGCACAATCTCGAGATATACTTTATTGAAAATCCTGACGAAGCGGTGAAGATAGCCGAGCAGGTTCTTGTAAACAAGAGAAGCCGTGAAAAGGCTGAGAAGTCAAGAATAGACCTGAAGAAAAAGCTTGCAGGCTCTATCGACCTTTCAAATCAGGTGCAGAAATTCGTTGACTGCCGTTCAAAAGACCTTTCTCAGCGTGAGCTTTATATCGTGGAGGGCGACTCGGCGCTCGGTTCTGTAAAAATGGCAAGAAATGCAGAGTTTCAGGCTGTTATCCCTGTAAGAGGAAAGATACTCAACTGTCTGAAAGCTGACTATGATAAGATTTTCAAGAATGAGATAATCACAGATCTTATAAAAGTCATAGGCTGCGGAGTTGAGGTCAAGACGGGCAAGAACAAGGAGATATCTATGTTCAATCTCGACAACCTTCGCTGGAACAAGATAGTTATTTGTACTGATGCCGATGTTGACGGCTTCCATATCAGAACGCTTATACTCACAATGCTTTACAGACTTGTGCCGACCCTTATTGAAAAAGGATATGTTTATATTGCGGAGTCACCGCTCTTTGAGATAACGACTTCCGACAAGACTTACTTTGCATATGACGAGAACGAAAAGACAAAGATACTCAAAATGATAGGCAATAAAAAGTTTGATATCCAGCGTTCAAAAGGTCTTGGCGAGAACGAGGCGGAGATGATGAGCCTTACGACAATGGACCCTGCCACAAGACGTCTTATAAAGATAGAGCCTGACGATATCGAGCAGACACAATGGATGTTCGATATGCTCTTGGGTGACGATCTGCAGGGAAGAAAAGATTTCATCACCAATAATGGTGTTGATTATCTTGATATGGCGGATATTTCATAATTTGCATCTGAAAATATATTCGGCGCAGAAAGGATAGATTTTATGGCAAGAAAAAAGGCAGAGCCTAAAAAGACTGCTAAACCAAATAACAACGCATATATCGAGGGTGCAGGACTTGTTGCAGATGAAAAGATAACAATGTCTCTTGAAAAGAACTATATGCCATATGCCATGAGCGTTTTGGTATCAAGAGCGTTCCCTGAGATAGACGGCTTTAAGCCCTCACACAGAAAACTGCTTTATACCATGTATAAAATGGGACTTTTAAACGGAAAGCTCACAAAGTCTGCCAATATCGTTGGTGCGACCATGAGGCTCAATCCTCACGGCGACGGTGCTATATATGAAACCATGGTAAGACTTTCACAGGGCAATGAAGCACTTTTGCACCCATATGTAATGAGTAAGGGAAACTTCGGTAAGGCATATTCAAGAGATATGGCGTATGCTGCCTCTCGATACACTGAGGCAAAGCTCATGCCTATCTGTCAGGAGCTTTTCGGAGATATAGATAAGGACACTGTGGATTTTGTTCCTAACTATGATAACACCACCACAGAGCCGACCTTGCTTCCTGCTACTTACCCGTCAATACTTGTTAATGCAAACGTTGGTATAGGCGTTTCTATGGCTTCATCAGTTTGTCCGTTCAACCTTAGCGAGGTTTGTGAGACAACTATCGGACTTATGAAAAATCCTGATTTCAACGCTCTTGAAACGCTGAAAGGACCTGACTTTCCGGGCGGTGCTTCACTTCTCTATGATGAGGAGGAGCTTGATAAGATATACCGCACAGGAAAAGGCTCTGTTAAGCTGAGAGCAAAATATCAGTATGACAAGGAGTCAAGGTGTCTTGAAATCGTTGAGATACCTGCCACTACCACAGTTGAAGCAATAATCGAGAAGATAATTGCTCTCGTTAAGGCAGGCAAGATAAGAGAGGTATCATATATCCGTGATGAAACGGACATTAACGGTCTGAAAATAGGTATAGATATCAAAAAGGGCGTAGACCCTGACAAGCTTATGCAAAAGCTTTATAAGCTGACACCGCTTCAGGACTCGTATTCATGCAATTTCTATATACTTGTTCACGGCTATCCAAGAATAATGGGCGTTTATGATATAATTAAAGAATGGGTAGCGTTCAGAATGGATTGCGTTCGACGCAGAACAAGCTTTGACCTTGCAAAGAAGAAAGACAAGCTCCACCTTCTGAAAGGTCTTGGAAAAATACTTCTCGATATCGACAAGGCTATAAAGATAATCAGAGAAACAGAAGAAGAAACCGAAGTCGTTCCAAACCTGATGATAGGTTTCGGCATTGATGAGATACAGGCTGATTATGTGGCTGAAATAAAGCTCAGACACCTTAACCGTGAGTATATCCTCAAAAGAACTGCCGAAACTGAGGACCTTGAAAAAGCTATTGCAGAGCTTGAAGATATTCTTGGAAGCGACAGAAAAATAAAGAATATCATCATTTCCGAATTAAAGGAAGTTTCAAAGAAGTATGGTCAGCCAAGAAAAACTCAGTTCTATTATAAGACTGATATCGAGGAGATAGACATAGAGGACGATATCCCTGACTACGCCTGCAAGCTTTTCCTATCTCAAAGCGGTTATTTCAAGAAATGTACTCCGCAATCACTGAGAATGGCAAGCGAGCAGAAGTATAAAGAGGGCGATGGTCCGCTTCAGGAAATGGAAAGCACCAATAAGACGGAGCTTCTGTTCTTCTCTGACAAGGCAGCTGTGTATAAGACCAAGGTATCGCAGTTTGCCGACACAAAGGCAAGCTCTCTTGGCGACTATATTCCTGCAAAGCTTGGTTTTGATGACGGTGAGGGCGTTGTGTCCATGGTGAATACTGTAGATTATTCGGGCTATATGATATTCTGTTTTGAAAACGGAAAGGTGGCAAAAGTGCCGCTCAATGCCTATGAAACAAAGACCAACAGAAAGAAGCTTGCCAACGCTTATTCTGCAAAGGCTAAGCTTGTGGGAATGTTCTTTGTGCAGGATAACGCTGAGATAATGCTTCGCACAACTAACGGCAGAGCAATGATATTTGATACAGCGCTTCTTATGCCTAAGTCCACGAGAGATACTATAGGCGTTCAGGTCATGACACTTAAAGCGAAGAATGCAGTTGTTGATAAGGCATTTATCGTTGACGATGAGACAGCAGCAGGCCTTTCAAAATATCGCAGCAAAACGATACCTGTTGCAGGCTGTTTTGCAAAGGATATCGAAGACCCTGACCAGATGCACTTCTGATATATGTTTTTACAGCGGATAGACTTCTGTCCGCTGTTTTTCGTTTGTTGACTTTTTACAGAGATTATGGTATACTTGTTTTGAAAAAGTGTGCAAATACACGGATGTTGCAAAAGGGAGTTGTTTTTATGGAGTGTCCTAAATGCCACAAGTCAGTTGACGATGATGACATTTTCTGTCCTAACTGTGACACTAGATTAAGACCAGACAAAAATACATCTATCATGAAGCGTTTCAAAAAGAAGAATAAACCGCTAAATGTGGAAATAGTGGGTGAGAAAAAACATAAATTGTCTGAAAGCAAGCTCAAGCTTATTCTTATAACAGTGGCGGTAGTGCTCCTTGTGGTGCTTGTCGTCCTTATCGTTGTGAATATTATAAGCGGAAAGGGTGAAAACACCGCTGAGAGCATTTCTGAATATATCGGCGTTGATGTTGCAAAGGCTCAGAAAAAGCTTGATATGCACTTTAAGGACGAATCTGCTTTTCAGGGAGTGAACAAAGCACTGAATTTTGATTATATCATTGAGTCTGATGACAGTGTTAATGTTGATGGTATAAATTATCCTGAATGGGCAGCGCTTGTTACTGTTGATGATGAAGAACGTATACAAACTGTAAAATATTCAAATTTCAAGGTGCTTAAAAACAATGCAAACGGTGAAAAAAAGAGTAAAGCTATCAACCTTGATAAGTTTGAACAAGGAGCAAAGTGGAATGGCTTGTCAGATGCCATAGACCTTGAATATTACGGCATCGTATGGTCAAAAGACACTAAAAATTATATATACCGCTATTGGTATGAGAATGACGCAGGTGATGATCAGCCTGTGGTGCTTAATGTAACGTTCGATACGGATAATAAGTATCTGTATTATTCTTCTACGCTTATTTATCCTGAGTATCTGTAAAAGGGTCATAATGTTACAAAAGAAATACAAATTGTTGCGTAAATTCTACAATTTCACAAAAAAACTTGACTTATGCTCGGTTTGTTGCTAATATAAATTGATGAATAACGTAAAAAGGAGGTTCGGTATGGATCCTAGTACTAAATTATGTATGGGCTGTATGAACGAACTTGGTTCTGACGGTCGCTGTCATTATTGTAGCTATACCGACGATATCCCACATTTACAGGCTTATCTTGCACCGAGAACAGTGCTTGACAACAGATATATAGTCGGAAAAATGCTTTCATATAATGGTGAGGGTGCGTCTTACATTTGCTACGATATGGTTGGCAAATGCAAGTGTGTGGCAAGAGAGTATATGCCTGACACTCTTTGCGAAAGAGACAGCGAAAGTCAGCGACTTGTGGTGAATCCAGATTGTCTGGCTAAGTATAAGACATTTATGTCTGAGTTTGCAGACGTGAACAAAGTTCTTTCACGCATGAGAAATCTTCAGCATATCGCCACGGCAAAGGATATGTTTTGCGAGAATAATACGACCTATGTCATACTCGAATATGTGGAGGGCGTGACGCTAAAGAAATTTTTACAGTCGAATACAGGCTTTCTCACATGGGAACAAGTCAAAAAGCTTTTTGTGCCATTGTTTACAACATTGAGCATTATACATAATGCAGGTATCATACACAGGGGAATATCTCCTGAAAATATTATTGTTACAACTGATTGTGAGCTTAAACTTACAGGCTTTTGCATAAGTTCTATAAGAACATCTAATACAGGGCTTTCTCCTGAGTTCTATTCAGGATATACCGCCCCTGAGCAATATTCTTCGTTAGAATGGCAGGGCACATGGACTGACGTTTATGCACTTGCTGCAGTTCTTTATAGAATACTAACAGGCTGTATGCCCCTTGACGCTTATACCCGTACAAAGAATGATACTATGGTCGAAGCTTGCAGAGTCAATCCGAGAATACCACAGCATATCTCACGAGTTCTTTCAAGAGCTATGAGAGTTCGTGGCGAAGAAAGAATACAGACAGTTTCTGAGCTTGTTACTGCACTTTTTGAGCAGCATACAACGCATATGGAACACCCTAAGGGTTCAACTCAGACTATTCCTATACAGCATGTTCCAAGACAAAGAACGCAGTCAAGGCAAATGTCACAGCAGACTCGTGAGGAAGAAAAGCCTAAGAATAAAACGGCTACGATAATAGGCTGGACTGTGCTTGTGATAGTGCTTTTGCTTTCAGTTTTTCTGCTATATGAGTTGTTTTCAGGTCCGTCGGACAGCAATAATGATTCGTCTGAGGATAAGGTCATTTCTTCTGATGATGCAGATGGAGTTGACAGCGAGGTATTCGTTTACAGCACCACAGTTGCTACGCCTAAGGTGACTGATGCTGAAAGTCAGTCAGAATATGGCTATGGCGCTATAATGCCTAACGTTGTGGGTCTGGAATACAATACTGTTGTAAAACAGCTTGGTGAGGATTTTACTATCAAGGCTGAATATTATTATTCTGATGTTGACGATAAGGACGTTGTTAAAGAGCAGAGCATACCAGAGGGTACTGATTTTGATCCGTCTTTGAAAAATGAGCTTGTTCTTAAAGTATGTGCAGGTCCTGAAAATGTTTCTGTTCCTGATTTCTCTGGTCTGTCAAAGAAGGCTTACCTTGAGCTACTTGATTCTTATAATATCAAGTATAAGGTCGTTACCGATTTCTCAAGCTCTGTTTCTGCAGGATATGTTATGGCGACGAGCGTTAATGTTGGAAACACTGTGAATGTTAAAAATGGTGATGTGCTTACAGTTACAGTTTCCGCAGGTCTTGTGACTACTACGACCACTACAACAAAGGCAACAGAGCCTAAGCCTGATACGAACACAGGCAGCTCTTCTGAAACAACACCAGCTCCGGCTGTTGTGCCTGCTGAATAACGAAAACGTTTAATAAAATGTTAAAAAATAAACAAAGCCCTTGACAATTCAGGGGCTTTGTGCTATGCTCATTATAGATTATTAGGAAAGTAACAGGATAAATTGTTTCCTGGTTTGGAGGTATTTTACATGGCTAAGAAAATTGGTGTACTTACCAGCGGAGGAGATGCTCCGGGAATGAACGCTGCTGTCAGAGCAGTATGCAGAGCTGGTCTTGCAAAGGGTATGGAAGTCGTAGGTATCCTCAGAGGATATAACGGTCTTCTTAATGGTGAAGTTATTGAGATGAATGCAAGAACTGTTTCTGGCATAATCCAGAGAGGCGGTACTTGTCTTTATACTGCAAGATGTCCTGAATTCAGAGATATCGAGGGCGTAAAGAAGGGCAGAGATAAGTGTCTTGAAATGGGCCTTGACGGTATCGTAGTTATCGGTGGTGACGGCTCATTCAGAGGTGCGGCTGATCTTTCAGCACAGGGTATCCCATGTATCGGTCTGCCTGGTACTATAGACAACGATATTTCATGCACAGAATATACTATCGGTTATGACACAGCTATGAACACGGCTATGGAAATGATCGATAAGATCAGAGATACAGCACAGTCACATGACAGATGTTCAGTAGTTGAGGTAATGGGCAGAAACGCTGGTCACATTGCTATCAACGTTGCTGCTGCTGTAGGCGCTGAGGCTGTTATCACACCTGAGAAGCCTTATGACCTCAATGCTATTGCTCAGAAGATGGAGCAGACAAAGAAGTCAGGCAAGACACACTTCATCATCGTAGTTGCTGAGGGCGTTGGCAAGACAGAGTATATCACAAGAACTCTTCAGGATATTACTGGTGTCGAGTCAAGAGCTACTATCCTTGGTCACGTTCAGAGAGGCGGCTCACCTACAGTTAGAGATAGAGTTGTCGCAACTGAAATGGGCTATCACGCTGTTGAACTGCTCGAGCAGGGCATTGGCAACAGAGTTGTTGGTATGAAGGACAACAAGATATATGATGTAGATATTCAGGAGGCTCTTTCAATGAAGAAGCCTTTCGAGGAAGAGCTTTACAAGATCCTCAATGAAACTGCATTCTAATTTTTCATGAGGTCTGAGTCTTTAAGACTTTGACATATTACAGAGTAGAAAACTGAGCGTTAAGTGTCCGTCGGACGGGGAGTTGCCGTCGGAACGAAAAAGGTAGAACCTTTGCGGTTCGGTTTTCGCATCCCGCTGAATGTGTAATTGAAGCTTTTTATAGCGGCTCTGCACATCCCGCATGGGTAGTGTGCAGAGCTGTTTTTATGCTCCGTTATGCACAAAGCGACAAGCTCGCAGAATAAGGAGGTAAATTTATGAAGAGCTTCGGAAGAATGTTCTATGACTCTTTCAAGTCACTGAAAGATCTTAGAACATTAACAACAGCAGGAATACTGATAGCGTTGGCGTTTGCTATCAGGTCATTTTCCATTGAGGTAACGCCTGACTTGAGGATCGGTTTCACTTTTCTTGCAACCTGTACTATAGGTATGCTTTACGGACCTGTGGTATGCGGAATGTCTACATTTGTCCTTGACTTTCTAGGATATATAGTGCAGAACAAATCTCCGAGAGCCTACAGCCCACAGCTTGCAATGGTAGTTATTATTTCAGGTATCATTTACGGCTGTCTGTTGTATAAGTGCGATTTTAACAACAAAAAGCTTCAAAGCTACATAAGGATCGCAATTGCAAGAGGAAGTGTTATACTTTTCTGTAATATAGGACTTAATTCTTATTTTCTGTATACACTTTATGTAAACAAGACTTTTGGCATCACAAATCTCACCAAAGAAGGAATGAGCGGTTTTCTTACATACTGCACACCGAGAATAGCGAAAAATCTTATCCAGCTCCCTGTGGATCTGATATTGCTCATGCTATTCCTGCCTGCTGTGAAGTTTGCTTATGAAAAAGTAAGATCACAGTTTGGACATAAAGCGACAAATATATGATTTAAAGCAGCGGCAGAAATGTCGCTGTTTTTGCGTGAAAATATACAAGAAAAATGGGGTACTAATGTGAAATTTAGGTGAAACACTTGAAATTCGTTGAGATTTAGTGTATAATTAAAATTAAGTTATTTTTAAGGCAGGCTTCTGTCTTTTATTCAGAAAGGTCTTGAGTGTATGATAAATGTTGGTTTTATCGGTGCAGGAAATATGGGCTATGCTATCATGAAAGGCATTGCAGGCAGTAAAATGAGTAAGGATATTCAGCTTTACGCTTTTGATAAATATGCTCCGATACTTGATAGACTTGACGAGCTTGGAACAGTAAAATGTTCAGGCTGTGCAGAGGTAGTTGAAAAGTCAGAATATGTTTTTCTTGCAATTAAGCCTCAGCAGCTTGACGAGGTGCTTGATGAGATAGCTCCTGCGGTAACGAAAGATACGGTCATAGTTTCTATATGCGCAGGCATTACAGATGATTATATCGCTTCAAAAACTGTGGCTGGCGCAAAGGTAGTGCTTGTTATGCCAAACACTCCTCTTCTTCTTGGGGAGGGCGCAACTGCTCTTTCACGCTCTGACAGCGTTACAGATGAGGAGTTTGAGCTTGTTTGCAATATCTTTGGCTCATGCGGTATGTATGCCGTCATATCAAAGGATAAAATGAAAGAGATAATAGCAATAAACGGCTCATCTCCTGCTTTTATCTATCTGTATGCTCAGGCATTCATAGAGTATGCAAAGAGCGTTGACATCGATGAAACAGTTGCAAGAGATCTTTTTGCAAAGTCGCTTATCGGCTCTGCCAAAATGATAACTGACAGTGGCAAGTCACTTGACGAGCTTATTGAAATGGTATCATCAAAGGGTGGCACAACTATCGCTGGTCTTGATAAGCTCCGTGAGGGCGGTCTGCCAAAGGCTGTTGAGGACTGCTGCAAGGCTTGCACTAAGAGAGCTTACGAGCTTTCAAAATAGTTATTTTTTCTGCACCGTGGCATATACATTACTCAAAGGAGTGATGTATAATGAACAGCGGGACAGGCATATACAAAAGCGGAGTTCTTGCATTTTTTGCAGGAGCTATCCTGATCGGTGCGCTTTTGGGTGCTGTTACTTTTTGCTTTATGGGCAGCGACGAGCTTTCAATGCTGTCGGTGTTTTCAAACAGCTTCGTTGACGTGAGGTCATCAGGTGATCTTGAAGAAATTCTTGTGAGGTCTTTTTTCAGTTCGACTGTTTTTTTAGCAGTTGTGTTTTTGTCAGGTTTTTCTTCACTGGGACAGCCTTTAGCTGTTGCAGTATTGCTGTTGCGTGGCATGGGCTGGGGTGTTGCAATGTCTCAGCTTTACAGCATTTACGGCGGACATGGTGCCTTACTTTCAGCGATGTTTGTACTTCTTCCTGCGGTCATAACAGCGGCGGCACTTATGATAGCCTCAAGGGAAGCTGTTGCTATGTCAAATATCCTGCTGTGCATTGTTTTTTCTGAAGGACAGCATAGCGGTCTGCGACAGACGGTGCGGCTTTATGCTGTTAAGTTTCTTGTGCTTGAAGCGGCGGCGGCTGTTGCGGCTGCGCTTGAATGTCTGATGACGATTATTTTTGCAGGACGAATTTAGTATACAGTATACAAAGAATGAAATAAAATTCGGGGCAATTTCGGGGACTATTAATTTTAAGGAGCGGTGTAATGTCTTTATTTGGTAATTACAATACCCCTGGCAGAGGTGTGCTTAAAGCACCTCAGGAGAAAAAGGGTATTTTTAAGTTTTTTGAAGTCTATGGCAGGCATATGTGGAAGCTTATGGAGCTTAATTTGCTGTATTTCGTTTTCTGCATACCGATGACGCTTATGGTTATACTTATGCTTATGACATCAAATCCAATATGGCTCTTACTGGCGATACCGTCAGTATTGGTAGGACCTGCAACGGCTGCAATGACAAAGGTTTGCCGAAATTATTCTCAGGAAAGAAATGCGTTTTTGCTACATGATTTCTGGGATTCTTTCAAGAAGAATTTCAAGCAGGGCACTATCATGGGTGCCATAGATATCATCTTCGCTATAGGATTTATGGTCGGGATTCCAATGTATAAATATTGGGCAGAGCAGAACTCCATGATATACATTCCTTTTGTTATCTGCATAAGCTGTCTTATCGTATTCTTCATGATGCACTTTTACATCTATCTCATGATAAGCTCCACTAACCTTAACATGAAGCAGATAATAAAGAACTCGTTTTATCTTGTGAGTCTTGGCATAAAGCAGTCTCTTTGGTCACTTCTGGCATCGCTTATCGTCATTGTTATGATGTATCTTTTCCTGCCGTATTCTCTGTTCATATTGCCATTTTGGCCTCTTTCGTTCATATGCTTCGTGACTTGCTTCAATTGTTATCCTGTTATCAGAAAACACGTTATCCAGCCTTACTACGATCAGCGTGGTGAAAGCAATCCTGAGTTCGCATACAAGAATGCAGACCCTGACGAACAGCTCTTTGAGGATAGAGCGGCGGAAGAAACTCCTGTCAAGACCAAAGAGAGCAGAAAAAAAGGCAAAACAATCTCATAAAAAACATAAGGACAGCTCGTTTGAACTGTCCTTTGTTTATGCTAATTATTTTTCGATTTCGCCAAGTGAAAGCGCTTTGAGATAAGCGTTTATGAAACCGTCAAGGTCGCCGTCCATAACAGCGTTTACATTGCTGTTTTCAAAACCCGTTCTGTGATCTTTTACAAGAGTGTATGGCATGAAAACATAGGAACGTATCTGGGCACCCCATGCGATCTCTTTCTGAACACCCTTGATATCCTCTATCTTCTCTAGATGTTCACGCTCTTTTATTTTGATAAGCTCTGCTTTGAGCATTTTCATTGCATAATCCCTGTTCTGGAACTGTGAACGCTGTGTCTGGCATGATGTAACGATGCCTGTTGGTATGTGGGTAAGTCTTACGGCTGATGAGGTTTTGTTGATGTGCTGTCCGCCTGCACCGCTTGCACGATAAACGTCCATTTTAATGTCCTCAGGACGGATATCTACTTCGATTGTATCGTCTATTTCAGGCATAACGTCCACCGCTGAGAATGACGTGTGTCTGCTTCCTGAGCTGTCGAAAGGTGAGATACGCACTAGTCTGTGTATTCCTGCTTCACTTTTAAGATAGCCATAAGCGTTTTCACCCTCCACGATAACGGAGGCACTCTTCATGCCAGCCTCTGCACCCTCGAGATAATCAAGAGTAGTCATTTTGAAGCCGTGGCTTTCACACCATTTGTGATACATCCTGAAAAGCATTTCGCTCCAATCCTGCGCCTCAGTTCCGCCTGCTCCTGCATGAAAGTTGATGATAGCGTTGTTGTGATCATACTCGCCTGTGAGCAGAGTGTCAAGCTGTGCGGCGTCAAGACCCTCTTTTAGAGTTTTAAGGTCAGACTGTATTTCGTCGATCATGTCCTCGTCACCCTCATCGGCTGCCATTTCAATAAGCACTTCGATATCCTCAAATGACGACTTGAATTTATTGTATTTTTCCAGTTTGCCCTCAAGATTTCTTGTTTCCTGCAAAACCTTCTGCGATTTCTCCATGTCGTCCCAAAAATTAGGTTCTGCGGCTTTTTCGTGAAGCTCTGCGATCCTTTCCTGAGAACGCTCAATATCGTATACGTCATGCAGCTCGCTGATGATAGGTCTAAGAGCTTCAAGCTCTGACTTTAAGTTTTCTAAAAATACCATATCTTTTTCTCCTTATTTTATATCATTATATATTATAAAACTTTTTTTGTGAAAAGTAAAGGAAAAATATAAAAAAACTATAGCATTTTCCTGAAAGTTGTGCTATAATGTTACTTAAGAGCTTTAAAAAGCCTGTTTCAGCAAGAAAGGAAACCCGATATGGCTAATTATACAGGAAAAAAATGCTTTTCCTGCGGAGAAGTATTCAAAGATGGTGACGATATAGTTGTATGTCCTGAGTGTGGCACACCTTATCATCGTGAGTGTTATCTTAAAGAAGGAAAGTGCATAAATGACGCTTTGCATGAAAGTGGTCAGAGCTGGGAGCAAACTCAGGAGAGTGTAGAAAGTGAGAATATACGCTGTATACGCTGCGGTTTTGAAAATCCGCCTGACAAGCTATTTTGTGAAAAGTGCGGAACACCGCTTACGAAAAATGATACTGAGGAACGTCCATTCAACGACATGGACACGCAAAATAACGCTCAGCAGACCGGCCCTGACGGACAGCCTTACGGTCCGTTTGGCAGACAGGTTGTATTTGATAAGGACTCAGATCTTGAAGGCATTAAACTAGATGACTATGCAAAATTTGTAAAGACAAATCCGCTCATATTTTTGTCTAACTTTATACGTTTTGGTAAATTTGGTGGAAAGATTTCCATAAACTTTGCGGCTTTCCTTTTTCCACACCTGTATTTTCTGTTTAGAAAAATGAATATTGTGGGTATCATCATGCTTGTGGCTACGGCACTGCTCAATATACCTACTGCGATAGAATATCTTAGTGCAGGGACAATGGGTTTCTCGCTTGATATCGGCATCGATGTGACCGGAAGGGTTTTTCAGGGCATTTCCGCTGCGACATGGTATGTTTCAATGGCACTTCAGTTTGTGGCAGGCTTTTTCGGCAATTATATGTATTATAAGTTTGCACAAAAAAAGATCCGTGAGATAAGGTCGGAGGACGGCACTGAGCAGGAGATAGCCGAAAAGATAGTAGCAAAGGGCGGTACGTCATGGGGGGCTGTTATTCTTGGCTTTGCCGTTTATTCTGCGATAGTTGTGTTTGGCATTTTTGGTGTTACAAAGATATTTGCATGATTTTACAAAAAGTTCATAAAAAAACGCAAGTGACACTTGACAGATAATCGGTCTTGTGTTATAATAATTGAGTTATCCTTGCTTGTGCAAATTGCGGCACAGGCGAAATCCAAAAGGAGGTGCAAATGCAATGGCAAAAATTAATGAGTCTTATGAGGCTATGGTAATTTTCAGCTCTAAGCTTGACGAGGAGGCTGTAAACACACTCACAGCTAAGTTCAATGACTTGATCGAGGCAAACGCAAGCGACGTTACACTTAGTAATTGGGGCAAGCGTAAGCTGGCTTATGCTATCAATTATGAAACAGAAGGTACTTATGTACTGTGGTCATTCACATCTACGCCTGAGTTTCCAGCTGAGCTTGAGAGAATTCTTGGTATCACAGACGGCGTGATCCGTTTCTTAGTAACGGTCAAGTAAAACTGCGAAAGAGGGAAAAGTTATGCTTAACAGAGTTATTTTAATGGGTAGGATCACTCAGGATCTTGAAGTAAGACAGACTCCTAGTGGAAATGCAGTTTTGAGATTCAATGTTGCAGTTGACAGACCAGTTCGTCAGGGTGCTGAAAGGCAGACTGATTTTATTACTTGCACTGCTTGGGGGCAGAGAGCTGAATTTATCAACAGATACTTTTCAAAGGGCAGAATGATCGCTCTTGAAGGTCAGATAAGAACAGGTTCTTATGATGACAAGAATGGTGTAAAGCATTATACAACTGAGGTCAATGTTGACAGTGTGTCTTTCACAGGTGAACCAAAACAGCAGGGAGCAGGTAACTATTCCAATAACTACGGAAATGGTGGTTATCAGCAGAATAATTACCAGCAGAACAATGGTGGATATTCACAGCCTGCAAACAATTCTAATCAGAATAACTATAACAATGCTCCATCAAATGACGCTTTGTCCATTGGTGACCTTGATGATTTTGAAGAAGTATTGACCGATGACGGAGTACCGTTCTAAGCAGAGGAGTTTTGAAAAAATATTTCTCTAAGGAGGGAAATTTACCATGGAAAAGGAAAGAAATACAAGCAGACCTATGAAGAGAGGTCGTAAGAAGGTTTGTATGTTCTGTGCAGACAGAGCTGAAAAGATCGACTATAAGGATATCGCAAAGCTTAGAAAGTGCATGACAGAGAGAGCTAAGATCCTCCCTAGACGTGTAACTGGCACTTGTGCTTATCATCAGAGAGAACTTACAACAGCTATCAAGAGAGCACGTCATGTGGCACTTCTTCCATATGTAGCTGACTAATAGTGTTTTCTATTTTGAGGTACCTTTATAGGTGCCTCTTTTTGTTAAGGGGAAGTTTCTGAGTGGGGCTTGCAAATGTATCATAAATGTGATATTATATACTAAAGCTGTATAACAAAGCATTACAGTATTTGTAGAGCTGTAAAGAAATGGAGCAACTATGAAAGATAAAACTGATGTTAAAATAAATAATATTATGCCGTGTGTTCCAACGAGAGATCTGGTAGTTTTTCCTGGAATGTCTATGCATTTTGATGTTGGCAGACCAAGAACTATAAAGAGCATGAAAAATGCCATGGACGGCGATCAACTTGTTTTTCTTTGTGCGCAAAAAGACGTTTATCTTGAAATGCCTGAAAAAAAGGATATGTTCAAGGTGGGTACTGTAGCAAAGGTAAGACAGATCGTGAAAGCACCTGATGGAATATACAGATGCTATGTAGAAGGTCTGCGTAAAGCAAGACTTGCTGAGTTTTATCAGTATGATGATTGCTATGAAGCTGATGTAAGACTTGTACCAAATTATTCAAAGGATAGGCTTGACGATGACGAAAAACTTGCTGTTTTTCGTTCGGTCTTAGATGAGTTTGAAGAGTATGTTAAGGTGGTTCCTAAAATGCCTGAAGAGCTTTATGTCCAGATACTCGGTTCTAAAACGCCTGTTCAACTTTTTGAAAGTTTGGCATTTAATATTCCGTTAGCTTTTACTGACAGACAGTCGCTTCTTGAAGCCCCATCTGTTTTAGATAAGCTAATTCTTATGATCACTATGCTTTCACGAGAGACCAATGTTTTATCTCTTGAAAGAAGGATACATAGTCAGGTCCATTCTCAGATAGAAGAAAGTCAGCGCGAATACTATATTCGTGAGCAGATCAAGGCGTTACAGAATGAGTTGGGTGAAAATGAAGACGGCTCAGATGTAAATGAGATCGATGAGTACACACATAGGATAGATTCACTTATATTGTCCGAAGAAGTTCGTGATAAGCTTATGGGCGAGGTCAGGAAGCTTTCCAAGATGGGTATGATGTCACAGGAGGGTGTTGTGCTGAGAAATTATCTCGACACAGTGCTTGCATTGCCGTGGAATGCTGTCACAAAGGATAGGACAGACGTTAAAAAGGCAAAGCAGATACTTGACAAGGATCACTATGGCATGGCAAAGGTCAAGGATAGAATACTTGAAAATCTTGCTGTAAGAGCGCTTACTCCTGATATCAAGGGGCAGATCCTCTGTCTTGTTGGTCCTCCGGGCGTTGGCAAAACTTCAGTGGCAAAGTCTGTCGCTAGAGCACTTAATCGAAACTTTGTAAGGGTCTCATTGGGCGGTGTTAAGGACGAAAGTGATATCAGAGGTCACAGAAAGACGTATGTTGGTGCAATGCCAGGAAGAATAATGAATGCCATGAAGCTTGCAGGAAGTAAAAATCCTGTTGTTCTTCTTGATGAGATAGACAAGATGAGCAATGATTTCAGAGGCGATCCATCGTCTGCTATGCTTGAGGTTCTTGACAGCGAGCAGAATAATGCTTTCAGAGATCACTATATTGAAGTGCCGTTTGATCTAAGTGATGTGCTGTTTATTACAACTGCAAATACTCTCGATACTGTTCAGGCACCTCTTCTCGACCGTATGGAGGTCATAGAGTTGTCTAGCTATACTAGGGAGGAGAAGTTCCATATTGCAAAGGAACATCTTATTAAAAAGCAGGAAGGTAAGAACGGTCTTAAAGCATCTCAGATACGCATCTGCAATGATGCTATCTATAAGCTTATAGACAGCTACACAAGAGAGGCTGGCGTTAGAAATCTTGAAAGACAGATAGGCTCGCTTTGCCGAAAGGCTGCTAAGGAGATAGTTGAAGACGGCGTTAAGAAAGTTACTTTCAAGGCGGATAATCTTGAAAAATATCTTGGTCATGAGAAATATCTCCCTGATGTTGTATCAGATAAAGATGCTGTTGGCTCTGTAAATGGTCTGGCATGGACGTCAGTGGGCGGAGTTGTCATGCCTTTGGAAGTCCTTGTACTTGACGGAAAGGGCAGAATAGAGCTTACAGGCTCACTTGGCGACGTTATGAAGGAGTCTGCAAAGATCGCCGTAAGCTATTGCAGAAGCGTTGCTGACAAATATGGCATCGATAAAGACTTTTACGAGAAAAAAGATTTGCATATACACGCTCCCGAGGGTGCTGTGCCTAAGGACGGTCCATCTGCAGGTGTTACCATGATAACGGGCATTATCTCTGCATTGGGTAATATAAAAGTACGCAGTGACGTTGCTATGACAGGCGAGATAACTCTTAGCGGCAAAGTACTGCCTATAGGCGGTCTCCGTGAAAAGACTATGGCTGCATACAAGGCGGGCGTCAAGACTATCATAGTGCCTTTTGCTAACAAGGGCGATCTTGATGACGTTGACGATACAGTAAAGCTTTGTTGCGAGTTCGTGTTCGCAAAGACTATTCAGGATGTGCTTGACGTTGCACTTGTTCCAAACAGCAAAAATAATGTTCCGCTTGAACTCCTAAGCAAGAACGAGCCGGAGCGAAAAAAATTAACGGTATAGAAAGGGCCGCCTATGAATTATAACAAAGCAGAATTTTATACTTCCTTTGGAAAATTCTCGCAGATACCCAAGTCTGACAGACTTGAATTTGCCTTTTCCGGCAGGTCGAATGTGGGAAAGTCGTCGCTGATAAACAAGCTTCTTAACAGAAAAAACTTGGCGAGAGTAAGCTCTATGCCGGGTAAAACTGTTACAATAAACTTCTTTTCTGTGGAGAATATCTATATCGTTGATCTGCCTGGATATGGCTATGCCAGCGTATCAAAGTCCGAGAAAAGGCAGTGGGGCAGTCTTATAGGAGGCTATCTTGACGACGGCAGCAGACAGCTTGCACTTGTTTTTCAGCTTGTGGATATGCGTCATCCGCCGAGCAAAGACGATCTGATGATGATAAATTATCTTATTGACGCTGAGATACCATTTATAATCGTGTTCACCAAGGCGGATAAGCTCAAGCCTAACGCCAGAAAAGCACGTATGGAAGCTTTCAAGACAGAGATACCATGCTTTGAGGACATCACCTGTGTGGAGTTCTCTGCTATCACAGGAGAGGGCGTAGATGAACTGAGGGCAATAATAGACGATATATCCGAGGGGGCTGAGATAACGCCACCAGAGAAACTAGAAAGCGATACAGAGGACGAAGAAGAGGAATACTACGATGATAAAGAGGATATTTCTGATGAGCCGAAGTCATTCGGCGGTTTTCTAACGCCTAATAGAAGAAAAAATTAAGAGTAAGTAAATAAAAAATTCATAATTCTCCTTTACATTTTTCATGACTTGTGTTAAAATATATTTATGGTTTAACACTTTACACCATGAAACGTAAAGGAGATTTTTTTCATGAAAGAGAAACTTGAGATCAAAAATTTAGACGATCTTTATGAAGCAGTGCTTTGTCTTGAAACTGTCGAGGAATGCAGGCTGTTTTTTAAAGATCTTTGCACTATACCTGAGCTGAAAGCACTTTCGCAGCGTTTTCAGGTTGCAAAAATGCTCACAAAGGATCATGTTTACAGCGATATAGTAAACGAAACAGGTGCTTCAACGGCAACTATAAGCCGTGTGAACCGCTCACTTTCTTATGACGGCTCAGGCGGATATAATATCGTTTTTGACAGATTGGATAAGAAGGAAGATAAGTAATGAGCGGATACGGCAGATTTGCCTGTTACTATGATAAGCTTACAGAGAATGTCGATTACGGAAAAATTGCAGCACGGTGTCATGAGCTTATAAAACGATACAGTTCAGAGCATGAGGTAGTTTTGGACCTTGCCTGCGGCACAGGTTCGCTCAGTGAAGCACTTGCACGTCTTGATTATGATGTGGTAGGCGTTGATCTGTCGGATCAAATGCTGGAAGAAGCCATGGATAAGCGCTATGAAAGTGGTCTGAACATACAGTATCTTATGCAGGATATGACTGAGCTTGATCTGTATGGCGCAGTTGATGCTGTTGTTTGTGTTCTTGACAGCATAAATCACCTTGAAAATGAGGAAGCTGTCAGAAAGACTTTTGAGTGTGTATCAAAATTCACCTGCGATGGTGGACTTTTCATATTTGATGTAAATACTGTGTACAAGCACCGAGTGATCCTTGCAGACAATGCGTTCTGCTATGATCTTGATGGGCTTTTCTGTGCATGGCAGAATGAGCTCAATGATGATGACAGCGTGAGCATATATCTTGACTTCTTTGAGGAGCAGGAGGACGGCTCTTATTGTCGTTTTAGTGAGGATTTCACAGAGAAGATATACACGGACGAGTTTTTGAGCGAGCTTGTAAAGTCAAATGATTTTGAGCTTATAGGAAAGTATGACGGATTTGAGGACTCGCCAGTTAATGATAAAACGCAGAGAGTTCTTTATGTGTGCAGGAGAATAAACAGAGGGTGATTTTATGGGTAGAATAGTTAGAGTTATAAGTAAAGACGCTTCCGTTGTGTGCAGCGCTATCGACGGAAAGGATATTGTTTCACGCATTGAAGAGATACATAAAACTTCCGCTGTGGTCACGGCGGCACTTGGCAGACTTGCTATGGGTACTTCGCTCATGGGATTTGGACTTAAAGGCAAAGATGATTCTATAACTGTAAAAATGGACGGTGACGGTCCTACAGGTGCGCTTATATGCGTATCTGACAGCATGGGAAATGTTAAGGCGTATGTACAAAATCCAGTGGTGGAACTGCCGCTTAACGATAAAGGCAAGCTTGATGTCAGAGGGGCTGTAGGCTCTAATGGTACGCTTAGTGTGGTCAAGGACATGGGACTTAAAGAGCCGTACTGCGGACAAGTGCCTATTGTTTCAGGCGAAATAGCAGAGGACATAACTAACTATCTTGCTGTCAGTGAGCAGGTGCCAAGCGTCTGCGCTCTTGGCGTACTTGTAAATCCAGATCTGACAGTGAATTGTGCAGGTGGATTTCTTATTCAGCTTTTGCCGTTTGCACCTGAGTCAGCTATAGATCAGATAGAGAAGAATATAAACGGAATGGAGTCTGTAACAAAGCTTATATGTGGTGGTATGACCACAGAAGCTATTGCAATGAAAGCCTTGGAGGGTCTTGAACCGAACGTTCTTGATGATTTTGAGGTTAATTATCGTTGCAATTGTTCAAGGGAAAGAGTAGAGAATGCTCTTATTTCTTTGGGCAGGGCAGAACTTGAAGATCTTTCTAAAGATGGTGGTACTGACGTTGAGTGTCACTTCTGTGATAAGAAATATCACTTTACTCCTGAGGAGATTTTAGGGTTAATAAAAGAATAATATTTAATGAATATTTTATGTACATTATTCAAATGCCCGATAATAAAGCGTTTGCGGACTTAAACTTTTTTGAAAAATTTCAAAAAAGCTCTTGACAAATGGCTTTGAATAGTGTATAATAAATATCGTCGCTGAGAGATACAACTCAAGACGACAGCTAACGGGAGCATAGCTCAGCTGGGAGAGCATCTGCCTTACAAGCAGAGGGTCACAGGTT
>OJPG01000062.1_pt1 | contig 94384 bp, 88 predicted proteins | sample 1598431 | NCBI WGS metagenome assembly OJPG01 (sample SAMN03922473, study PRJEB24848) | human gut metagenome | isolation source: stool sample | host: Homo sapiens | place: Germany | collected 2010-11 | reverse complement strand
GCTCGTCGGGCTCATAACCCGAAGGTCGTTGGTTCAAATCCAGCTCCCGCAACCATTTTCATGGAAGGTGCAAATGCACCTTCTTTTTTATTATCAGGAGTTTTGCTATTAGAAAATAAGAATCCAAACGGATTAGAATTAAATTCTACAATTACCTGTCTTTCAACAGGGTCAAGCTTTATAGAGTTTACAAAATTCCATATAAGCATTTTGTTTTCAGCAGTATTACTACGGATTAAAAGCATCTTTGATTTTAATAATGCTCTTTTATAGCTTTCAAATGTTGGTATTTTGATAACCTTTTCTTCACTTTGTTTTGCTAATTCTGCTTGCAGTTCTTCAAGTTCTTGTGAAATCTTTTCTAATTCCTGAGTAATAGCATTTATCGCTAAAGGACTTTTACTACTCATAACTGATAATGACTCAATTAAATTACTTTGAGCAGATTTCTTGCTATCGATTGCTTTCTTCATATTGTTTAAATCAGATTTTTTATTATCATCAATTTTATATTGTTTGACAAAATCCTTATAAGTTCTTTTAATTGTTTCATCTGAAAAATTTTTCATTATTTCATCTAAGATTTTATTTTCTAACCATTCACAATTTACAGAAAAATACGAAGCTCCACAGCCTTTTTTGCCATTGGTATTATATTTCCCGCAAGTATATACATCCCCTGATGATATTATCTTATGCCCGCAACTTGCACATGTAAATTTTTCCGGATAACCAATAAGTAAATGTTCATTATTAGATTGAAATTTAGTTACGCTACCACTTCTTTTGAGTTTATTTTCACGTAAAATTTTTAAGCCTTCAAATTCTTCTTCTGTAAGCAAAGCGGGATGAGCGTTTTCTACTATTACCCATTCAGTTTCATCTTTTAACTTTCCTCCGCCATTTCTTGCAAATTTCCTTTTGTTATATATTGATTTACCTATCAATGCTTCATTGTTTTCAGATTCATATAGACAAGTAGTAGCCCAATATTTCTTTCTGGGTGCTGGGATTTCAAGCTCATTCAATATATCTCTAGCTTTTTCAATCCCAAGTTTTTGATTTAATCTTAATTCTACAAAATAATATCTTGCCCATTCCCACATCGTTTTAGATACCATTTTGCCGTTAAGTTCAGCGGTATGAATTTTATCATTTTCAACCCAAATTACTTTTTTAATATCTTCACCTAATTTATCTTGCCCTATAACAATTTTTTTGCTCTTTAACCAAAAAGGAGCTGAACCGCCATTTTTATAAACATATCCTGTTTGAGGGTCTCTTGTAATGGCATTTTCTTTACAACCTCTTAAAGTATCTTTTCCAACTTTTCTAGAATACATCTCAGCCAACATTTCATAAGTACAATCTGCAATAAATCCATCATCACTATCAGGGTCATTAATATTATTAGAAACAAATATAAGTTTTACTCCAGCTTTCTTTAATTCAGCTTTATAACGTTGTGATAGAAATCTGTTTCTACAAAAACGTTCTTGACTATAATCAAAAAAATACTTTATGTTTGGATTCGAACATGCTTCTGCAATAGCTTCATTAAAGACAGACCAATCGGAACGTTCAGAATAAGCTGAACGTGCTTCTTCTTCAATATACCAATTTATTTCATCTTCTTGTAATCCGTATTTTCCAATAATATTAAGTATTTCTCTTTTTTGACTTGCTAATGAATTTTTAATTTCCTCACTGTCACCTTTTGAAACTCTGGCATGCCCAATTGCAACTATTTTACTCATTTTAACTCCTTTATCGCTTCTTATTATATACAATATTTCTTTTTGAGCAAATCGGTTAAATTCCGGTCAGCTCTTGTTCTTTAAAAATATTTATTAAATGTCTTATAAACTTTATATATTTATCAACTTCTATAACTTGCTTATTTGTATCATCACTATAAATTATTTTTATATCTATACTTTTCTTTTTCATGATATTAACCTTCATAATTAATCTTTTTAATAACTTCCAAAACATTAGGTTTAAAATTCAACATCGTCTTGTTAAAATCTATAATCAAATATTTCTTTATCTCTCGCATATATCTTGATGTATCAAAACTCTCATTTTTCTTAAAGTGTATATTTATAAATTGCTTTATTAATAATAAATTCTCATTAAACTCTTCATACAAAGCTTTTACACCTAAAACCTTTATCATCTCAACAAATGTCATTTTAAGTTCTCCTCTGTTAAATCTAGTTCTTTAAACTTTTTGCCAATAGGATTGACATTGGATTCTAATATCTCATTAAGATAAATATTACCGTCATGATTTATTTCAAACGCATTTCTTATCTCTCTAAAACTGGATAATCGTCTTTCTATTCTTAAAAGATTCTTACAGGTTTCTAAGTAATCATATCCAATAATATCTAAATACCTGGTATTGTTATGTTTTATCAGCTCATCATATTTACGATAAATACAAAGTTCATCTCTACGGCTTTTTGAATATGACTTAATAAAAAGACTCATATCTTTATGTCTTTGAATAGAATATTTATTTGAAACAATATTTAAATATTTTGAAATCCCGAATAAAGATTTATTTATATCTTCTACAAATATATCTTTAGTAACATCACAAGCTAAAACTTGAATATCTTTACTGGGAATATTATTGTTAATAGTTACTAAATTTATTTCATTAAGCTTGTTAAATATCTCATTATAATTATTTTTGTTTATTAAACCTAAATAATTTTTCTCTGCTAAAACCTTACCTGATACAGAAATTATGATATTAGAATCTTTCTCAACAATTTTATTAATACCAAGAGTTTGTTTGATAATATCTTTATCTAAAGCATAGGTTAAAGTATTATCTAATTTTTTTGTTTCTGAATAATATTGTTTATTTATCTTTGCATAATCCTTGCTGATACTAAAATTTAACTTATCCAAGTTAATCATTTTCTTTATCTCCTTTTCCTCATTTTTTGAGGACTTTTCAACAATTGTTATAAGAAGTTATGCATATTTTTGCACAACAACTATACCTTTTAAGGTCAATTGTTACTTTCTATCTCTCCTAAAAAAACACATAAAAATCTATGCTAAAGAGCAACAAGACTCTTAGTGCTTTTTATAAATTTTTCTTGTATTTATAAAAGAAATGTGCTAGAATTAGTTTGGAATTTTTATAGGACATGTCTTTTATAGATGTGTTCTTTTTTATTTAGGTGTATCCATTTCTCTCTCCATAATTTTTCTTCCGCCTACAATATTAATTATAAAATTTTTTTTGTTATTGTCAATATAAAAACAAGAGTGGGTAAGGGTTTTAGGGATTTTGCATAACAAATAAACCTATCAAAAGTTCTATTGCCGAACTTTATTTGTAGGTTTAATTATATTCGTCTTCTTTTTTATTTGGGTTTCATATAATTCTCCTCTAGTTTGATGCAAAATTTTTCAAAGCTATTAATTATACCACATATTTATAACAATTGTCAATACTAAAAGCCAATAATATTAAGGTTTAGAGCCTTTAATTTCCATTGACAAAAATGTAAATGTGTGATATAATTAATAGCTTGATTTTAAAAAATTCTTATAACGTGCTTCAATTTAAAATTTTAATAACAACATAAAATGAAATTAATATCTAAAAATCCTATACTGTTTTTTCTTTATTTTCACGAATTAATTTATTGATAAGTTTAATCTGTATTATAGAATAAACTTTTATTTAGTTAATGCAATAGCAATCTTATAAAAATCTTCAATTTTATCTGGATTATTTTTGAGTACAGAATTTATCTGTTGGATGAGATTTTCATTGGAATTTTTATGTTCAAAATCAAAAACTTCCATAAATGTGACATCTAAAACATTAAGAATATTTTCAAGATTAATCATTGAGGGATAGTTCTTTCCATTTTCTATATTACTTATAGTTGCCGGTTCAACATTGATGTACTCAGCCAATTTTTCTTGATTTATTCCTTTACGCTTTCGTAATTCTCTTAGTCGTTTTCCCAATAACTGTTTTTTGTCCATTTCCACTCCTTACGTTATGTTAATTAACTTATGAATGAAAATGAACTAAATACATCTTAATAAAATCTTGATTATTAAGTTAATCTTAATTATTATAAAATTATACTTAATATTTCTCAAAATATTAAAAATAAATTAACAAAGAGTAAAGGAGTTTTTATGACTAAAGAAAATAAAACAAATAGCTGGATAGGCTTTGCCGTTATTTTGATACTATGGTTTATTATTCATAACGTACGCATTGGTCTAGAAGAAACTATGAAAAATCCAAATCCTCCGGCACAATATAATCAAACAAACAATACCAAAGTTGAGCAATCTCGATATAACAATGTTGCACCAAGTGAATATTACAAAGAAATGAAAAGCGACAATATGGAATATGCTGACATTGCCTGGCATGCGAAAAAGACTTATGGGTGGAACTGTGATGAAGTTACAAATTTAGGTGATAAAGTTTACACAAATGGTAATGAAATTGGTGATTCATATTTAAAATCACAAATGGTAGGGTATTATCAAGTTGCAACTTGTTCTTCCGGTACAAAATTAAGAGTTTATCCGAGAAAAGATACTTATCCAATGATTACAAATATCAATGGTGGTTGGGAATAAAGTAAGGAATAAAAATGATTAGTGAATTAGAACTAAATAATATAGAAGACAAATTAAATACTAATGAATATATAAGTTGCAAAACTTCTGACTTTAAAATAAGCAATGGCAAAGCTTGGAAGAAATGTATAATGAAATATTTTTTAGTCCTTTTAGGGGGAGCTCTTGTTACATCTATCTTTAGTTCTACAGAGAATGAAATTATTATGAATTTAATTGCTCTGTGGACTCAAATTATTGCTATTATGGTTGCAACAAAAACTTATAAAAAGTATTCTATCTCACAAGAGCTAAAAGAAAAAGTTCAAAATCTGCAAGAAAAAGTTGAAAAACATAATAAAGAAGTTTATAATTACGCACTAAAAGCAATGTTAGATGAAAAGGGTGTCCACAAACTAAGACAGGAAATAACATTATCGCAATGGTGGTATGTTAGTGAAGAAAAGTTTGGTGTAGATAACGATGAAAAAGCTATTATTTATTATAAATTTAGTTTTCAAGCATCTACAAATAGTGCCTCTCCATCTTCATTTATAAAAAAAGTTCCTTATAAAGATATTATAAAATACGAAGTAATTGATAACAGCACAACAACTCAAACTTCAACTTCTATAACAAGTTCAAATTCCGGTAAGGCTCTTGGAGGTGCAATTTTATCAGACCTCCTTGTTAATAATGCTACCGTCGGTGCTATTATTGGAGGTAGTGGATCAAGAATAACTGAAACTACATACAAAACTACTGTAAAAGATTCTTTTCAAATAGTAATTTATTTAAATTCTTTGGAAGATTCCATAATTACAATCAATACAACAAATAAAGATAGATTAAAAGGTATCGTATCTATATTAGAATATGCATTACGAAATCAGAAATAACAGGTGCTTATGAAAAATATAAATAAAAGAATAATCTATTTAGCAATATTAACTATAATCTTATTTCAATTGTTATGTCTTGGATTTTTTCAATATATAAATTGGAAATCTCCTGAAAAAACATTAATAAGAGATTTTCACAATCAAATAAAAAATGAACATTTAAAAATAGAAAAACTATCAAAAGAAATAGAAAAGCAACCAAATTATTACATTTTATATTTAGAGCGAGCTGAAGCAAAATTACAAAAACAGATAATTTTTGCTGATTTTGTCAAAATATTTAGACCATATAATAAATATCAAATTGTTAATAGTTCTGACATAATGTATGATTTAAATAAGGCTAAAGAACTTAATCCGAATATTGATATAAATTATCAATTGGGATTTATAACGTATAAAAATGAATATTATAATGAAGCTATCAAATTATTCACAGAGTATATTAAAGTAAATCGAGATGCTCCAAATCTTTATCTAGCTCATTATTATAGGGGGTTATGTTATGAGGAAATTGAAAAAATTAATAATGCAGTTTTAGATTTCAATAATGCAATAAAGTTAAATCCTAAATTTGCAAAATCCTATACTGAGTTAGGTAATATTTATAATTTTTTTAATATTGATAATACTTCAACTGGAAAAGAAATAGTATTTGGTGCCTCTATTAATAAAGATAAAGCTTTTCAGTATTATGATAAAGCAATAAGTCTAAATAATAATGACGTGGAGAATTACCTACGTAAAATTTTTGCATTAATTCATGATGAAAATCCAAAGCTCAATATAATTATGTCCGAATACTATGATGCTATAAATACTGATTACGGTAAATTCTGTACTCTTTTATTTTGGACTATGTGTATGGAAGAAAATATAAATTCAAATGATAAGTTGGAAATAATTAAACATGAGGAAAATGCCGTAAAAATATTATCTCAAGCTATACAAACTTGTAAATACTGCGTACTACCAAATCAATTTGATGAAGATATTAAAATGATAAAATGGGATTTGTATTTTAACCAAATTAACAATAGTATGGATATGAATGATATTAAAAGTGCTAGAAAATACTACAAACAATGTGAGATACAAGCAAAGTTATATTCTTATGGCGATAATTATTGTTCTTCATTATTGGATGAAGAGCTAAAAGCTAGTTATAACCATTCTTTAGCTAATTCATTACACATGTTCTTTTATTCATTATTTCATAGATAATATTAAAATAAGAGGTTTAAGTATGAAAAAATTATTACTACTATCAATTATCAGTATACTAATCGCCATGCCGGTTTTTGCATATGAAAAGCACTATATTAAAAATAATAAAGGACAAACGACGGGTTACACAAAAAGCTACTCAAACGGTAAAACTGTTCAATACAACAAAAAAGGACAAGTTGAATATACTTACAAAAAGGATTCTTCCGGCAAGGTTACAAAGTATTCAAAAACTGGTAGAAAATTAGAAACTTATAAATAAAATCTTCAATTTTAAGGCTTGTTAAATTCCTAATAGGTATAAATATACCCTAAGCAACATAAAAATTGATTCTAGGTAAGGACTAAATTTTTACTCAAATTTATCCCAATAGACATAAGGGTTTTCAAGACCGATATTTTTAATGTTTTATTTTTAGCATAACCTACCTAAGTGAAAAACAAGATTTTGTATTAACTTAAATAGGGGGCGGGTAAGTTTATATTTTATCAGATTAAAAATTCCTTATATTTTTCAGCTTGAAATTTCAAACAAGAAATTTCGTACATTTTTTTTGCAATAAGTTTAGTATTTTCGATTTTGTTCTGTTTTTTAAATTCATTTAAAATACTAATAAGAACATCAATTTCCTTATGTAAATATTCGACATCTGCAAGTGATGAAATAAAAATAGTTATCAAATTATATACAAGTGCATTGTTTTGAGTAACCTTTAAATAACATAATACTTTTTCTAAAAATTGTCCAATACTATTGTGTGCAATCAAACTTTTAGGAAAGGCTTGTTGAAGAACTGACTTTAATTCTTCTTGATACGTTTCAATCTCATTAATATCGCAATAGCGATTAAATATAGCTAATAATGTACTTACAAAAGCTTTGTTTTGAATTTTCACCATATCAATCCAAAATGTCATAACTTTTTCTTTAGAATAATTTGGATTTTCTCTATATTTTAAACCATTTAATATATCTTGATAATCTTTGTCAGAAAAATGTTTACTAAATTCTTCAAAAATTTTATCTTCATTTAATCTTAATTTTGAATCTAATAACATTCTTACAAATCTTGTTCTTATTTCACCTTCTTTTATTTCATTTTTTTCAAAAGCTTCTAAAATCAATGATTTTAAATCTTTAAATTGAGGCATATAACGAAAATAAGAAAGATATCCGTTTAAAAAATATTTTTTAGCGTTGTCTTTTAATTGATATACTCTTTCCAATAAATGTAAATCTTTATATCTATAAGACAAGTAATCATATTGCATTCCAAGATAATAATAAAATTCAGATAGCCTTTCTTCATTTTCTTTTAAAAGAATATACTCTAAGAAATTTTTATCTTCATTATTAAGTACTCTGATTTTTGTTAAATGCTCCATATAACATCTAAAATTTCTGCCATGCGTAGTATTTAATGCAATAAAACTTGTGTCATATTCATTTTTGTAATAACTTTCATCATAATCACAATAAGCAATTTGCTTTATATATTTGAAAATTTTCTTAAAATCTTTATGTCTTTTAGTTACAACATTGAAATTAAAATCTATTAATTCATACAATAAACTATAATAATTTTCTTTATTAGAATTTGTTGCAGCCAGTTTATTATCTATAAATAATATTGCTTTATTTAAAGAATTTATATTTTCAACATTTTGAGAAAGTGTTTCTATAAAAACTCGTATAAATTCTATTTTATTTAAATTGACAAGATTATCGTCTTCTAGATATTTGTTGATATTTTCAGATATCAATTTTTTGAACAAGTCAATAAGCCCACGTTCATTTACTTCTTCTATACTTTCTTTGTCGAATTGAACTAAATGATGATTATATTCTCTATCTTGATTTACATATTCAATTTGCTCCTTCACAGATTTCAATCTAAATTCTTCTTCTGATATTGGTGATACATTTCTGACCCAGCCGCCTACACCAGACTGCCAATATATTCCAGGATTTTCTTTTTCATATTGATATTTTTCTTTTAATTCATAGAATAGATTCTTAAATTCTGTATTTCCCTTTAAACCATGTAACACATTATACTTAGTTCTTTCATCTTTCTTTGGAAATTTATCTAAATATACTTTTATATCATCATTTAATGTGTCCAAATTATCTATTTTGTTAATACTTTTAAATATTTGTACTAACTCATAAAGACATATATCTGTTACCTTAACAATATTTTTTTTATTTATATGTTTAAAAAATTCTTTTAATACATCTATATATTTATCTAAATTTTCATAAATAAAATACAAACCTAACTTTCTGAGTATAAAGATTCTTTTCGATAATAATTTCTTTATATTACAAGTAATATCCTTACCTGAATTTAAATTAAGACATAAAAAATATAAAATAATATCTGAAACATCACTACTCGTATAATCATTTACAAAACTCTTGTTAATTTCTTCCATATCAAATTTTTGATGCCTAAGAACATCTGATATGTCATTTAAATTATCATGTGTTTTAAAATAAACTTCATTATATTTTTCAACTAAATAATCAAAAAGAAAGTCTTGTGATAGAGCATTTTGAAAGTTTTCTTTACTAGTTTCGTCATTAATAATTTCGCTCAAATAATAGGTTTCATATATAACCTCGCCTCTTTTATCAAAAGAGGTAGATTTTAATTTATATGTTAATAGAGTAGATATTGTTGCCTTTATTAAATCTTCATATTCTACTATTTGTTCTTTTTTATATATATTTTTAACTAACTCTATTGCATGTTTATGTTTTAAAATCTTAGTGTAATCAATTCTATTTAAATCTATAATATCAAATCTATCTAATAATTCTGTTAATTGATAATATGTTGAATAATGAATATCATCAATTTCAATTTCTTTGATATTTTCATTTATTATTTCTATAATAATATCTTTAGTATTTGAATCATAAATGCGTTCTAAATACTGTATAACCCAATAAGATGCATCATCTGTAAAATTTAATAGTCCTTCTTTTTGAAATGGCATTAAAAACTCTTGTGCGGAAAGTTCTTTAAAAAATAGACTTTTTTCATTTATATCAGATTTTAAATTATCACACAGTTCTTTTATAGTTATCTTACCCAAAATCAACTTCCTCCGGATTTGTATATCTTATTAATGCGGGTTTTTCTTTTGAAATATTTAATATTGTTTTAGTTAAATTTTCAATGACTTCTTCAAAGCTTTGTTCGATACCAGTACTATCGGTATCATATACATATGTTTTTATTTTGTGATTACTAGCTATATCAAGATAATTTTTATTAAATTCATTTTCTAAAACCTTCGCTTCGCAATTATCTACAATAACACTTATTTGTTTAAAATTTTCTGTATTAGGCTTATTAGCTATTATCTGAAGTATTTCTTCATCGCTTAGTGAATAACCTAAAAAGATAATATAAAATTCTTTTAATAAGTCCTTTATAAATTGTTTTTGTCGCTTATATTCATCTGAATTTTCAAGTATGTAAACTCTATTATATTGCTCTTTGTTTAAAACTAATTGTTCATATGAAGATTTTTTCTTTTCTTTTTCATCTCCACTAAAACGACCATGAAGATAAATTATTGAATCAATCAAATTGTTTTTAGAAGGATTTTCCATATTAATATACGGAATGTAAAAATTTCTGTTTAGACCTTCTTCTTCGGATTGAAACTTTTCAATCATTACATCATAATTAGTTTGAAGGATTAATACAGCTTTTTCTTTATAAAGTTTATTTAAACAATTATATATTTTACTATCTTTGAAATTTTTTCGAGGGTTTTCGTAAAATAATTCTCTTAATAAATTATTAAATTCTTGTTCTTTGTTTTTATTTTTTATTTTTTCTGTACAAATACTAATTATCTTTATAGGTTTATTTAAACTTAATAAATTTAGTTTTTCAGAACGAGTAATAATTTTTTGTTGTAAGCAAAATTTCGTAATACTATTCGCTAACCCTTGCCAATCGGGCATCCCGATATTAAATCCTACACCTGAACCCAAAAACAAGCACACTCTTTTTGCTTTTATCGCATCTTGAAATTCAACTTCCTTAAATAATGACTTGTAATCTTCTAACATACAATTTATTTTAATATAAATATGCAAAATTTTACGATATTTCTAAGTAATAAGATGGTTAATATAAAATTACCAATTTCATGGTCAATTGAAATAGAGGGCGGTAACATTTTCATAAGAATAAATAACCATGCCAGCAAACTATGGTATAATTACTTTATGATAGATATTAAATCTAAAGATGAATTAGTAGAGATTATTACACCTGTTAGGCTTGGTGCTTGTGGGAATGGGGATAATTCATTTCTCTTAAATGAGTATATCTATAATCTCAAATTATCAGAAGCTTTTTATCCGGCTTTATCTTTATTGGAAATTACTCTTAGAAACAGAATTTGCAATGCCATTGAAAAACTTATTTGCAAAGATTGGCTTTTACAAGAACTCAATAAACAAAATATTTTAGCCGATAAGGAATATCAAAAACTTTTAGAATCTGCTAATAAAATCAAAAAAAGTGGAAAGAAAATAACCAATGATAGACTTATTTCTGAAATGACTTTAGGTTTTTGGATTCATCTTTGCACCAAATCTTACAGACCAAAATTATGGGATAAAAAAGGATTTTTTGAGGTTGTGTTTCCTAACTATACTAATAATGGCGATTTGAGAAAAATTGCACCTATTCAAAATGATTTGTTAAATATTTTGAGATTAAGAAACAGAATTTTCCATCACGAAATCATTATTAATGGTAATAAAACTCCGGAAGAACAATACCAATTAGTTTTAAATATATTACATCTGCTATCTACTGGCATGGTAAGTCTTTTAAATGATATAAGTCGTTTTAACACTATAACAAAGCAAAAACCCTAGCGACTCTGCAAGCAGGACATCAATCTAGGGTTATCCACTCATATTATAAACTATTTTGTACAGTTTTTCAAGTGTTTGAATATAAAATTAATACATCTTAATTATTTCTCTATATATTTATAAATCACTTGCCTCTGACCTTTACCTATTTTGTACTCTTGCCTATTTGTTCGTTTTATTACTCCTCTTTTTCGTAATTCTTTAATCCACCATTCAGCTTGACCTAATGTTAAATCCAAAGCTTTTTCCATTTTTCCCCTCGTAAATTCTAATTTTTTACTTACCCAAGAAATTACAACATCTGAAGATACTTTAATCTTTTGCTTTTCAAATTTCCATATACATTTATAGCAAGCTCCCGCAACCAATTTAAAAAGTGACTTTTAGAAAATCTCTAAAAGTCACTTTTTTAGTAAAAACAGCACATTTTACTGCACTGAAATTAGAGTTGGATTTATTTTCTACATTTTGATACTCGGACGGCAAAAACTTAGAGCTTGAAAACTTGGTTCAGCTTGTTGAATATTTGAATTTAATTTTATTCAGGTATAGTGTATTATGCGAGAACAAGCAATTGATAGCAATTACCAATAAAATTTAATAAGTCATCAGTACAGAACTTATTATTAATTAAAATAAATATAAATATTATTTATCTGGTATAATAAATTGTACATGGAGATCTATCACAATGCTTTATTATACAGATTTACACATACATTCAAAATACTCGCGTGCTACTAGTAAGAGCTGTAATTTAGAAGAACTTGCATTCTGGGCTAAAAAGAAAGGACTTAGTCTGATTTCTACCGGAGATTTTACACATCCGGCCTGGTTTAATGAAATAAAAGAGAAGCTTGTACCTTCAGAAAATGGAACTTTTAGACTTAAACCGGAAATCGAAAAAGAAATTTTTCAAGGAACCGAACCTGTAAAATTTATTTTGAGCGTTGAAATTTCTACGATTTATAAAAAATGGGATAAGACAAGAAAGGTGCATCATGTTTGTTTTGTGCCTGATTTACAAGCCGCAGAAAACTTTCGCCTGAAACTTGAAACTATTGGAAATATAAAATCCGATGGAAGGCCAATATTGGGGCTTGATTCGAGAGACCTTCTGGAAACTGTTCTTGAAGCAGGTGAAAATTCTTATATCATTCCGGCTCATATTTGGACCCCATGGTTTTCTGTATTAGGCTCAAAATCAGGTTTTGATTCTATAGAGGATTGTTACGGCGACCTTTCAGAGCATATTTTTGCAGTTGAAACAGGGCTTTCTTCTGATCCAGAAATGAACTGGCATGTATCAAAATTAGATAAGTTCAGACTTGTTTCAAACTCTGATGCCCACTCCCCTTCAAAACTAGCCAGAGAAGCTACTGTTTTTACTAAGGAACCTGATTATTATTCAATCATGAATGCTTTAAAAACGGGTGATGGCTATTGCGGAACTGTTGAATTTTTTCCGGAAGAGGGAAAGTATCACGAGGACGGACATAGAAAATGTAACGTCTGTTTGACGCCGGAAGAAACAAAAGCATTAAATGGAATTTGTCCGGTCTGCGGGAAACCTCTTACAATAGGGGTTTCTTACAGAGTTAACGAGCTTTCTGACCGCAAAGAAATAATTACACCGCCTGCAACGGCAGGACAAACTTTTAGTCTTGTACCTTTGCAGGAAATTCTTGCTGAAATTTTAGGCGTTGGAACTGCTTCTAAGAGTGTTTCTGCTGAATATGAGCGTCTTACCTCTAAATTCGGGTCGGAATTATCAATTCTTAGAGAAGTACCTGTTGATGAACTTAAAAAGTCATCTACACTTTTGGGTGAAGCTGTATCACGCCTTAGAGAAGGAAAAGTTATTAAGCAGGCGGGGTATGATGGTGAATATGGAATTATAAGACTTTTTGAAGATAGTGAACTTGTAAAAAAAAAGTTTGTAAACCTAAAGCTTAATATTGATATTCCTAAGCCGGCGGAAGCAGCTGTTGAAAAAACTTCTGTTGTCGAAAAGCCTCCTAAGAAAAAGGGACTGGATGAGTATCAGGAAGCTGCGGTAATAGAAAATTCAAATCAACTTTTAATCGCTGCGGGTCCCGGGTCAGGTAAAACTACCGTTTTAACACACAGAATTGCTTATTTAATAAATAATAAGGGGATTATGCCTGAAAATATTTTAGGTATAACTTTTACAAGAAGAGCAGCTGAAGAAATGAGAAACAGACTCTCAAAATTGTTGGGAGAGGCTTCTGATAAAATAAATCTTCATACATTCCATTCTCTTTGTTTTAGTGTTCTTAGGGAAAATCTGGACAGAGAAATAAGGGTTATGTCAGACGAGGAAAAAGCTTTAACAATGGATGAGGAAGCATTGAGCTTTGATGATTTAATTACTCTTACACTTGAGCTTTTTGAAGAAAATCCGGAGCTTCTTTGCAGGTATCGTGAAAAATTCAGGTATGTATCCGTAGATGAATATCAGGATATTGATGAAAATCAATACAGGTTAATCAGAATGCTGGTGCCGTCGGATGGTAATATTTTTGTAATCGGCGACCTTAATCAAGCTATATACGGCTTTAGAGGAGGAGATGCTAAGTTCTTTAACTCTTTTACAGAAGATTATCCAGATACAAAAATTGTAAATCTAAAAAATAATTACCGTTCTACAAATAGTATTGTTAGTGCGTCTAACCAGATGATTAATTGTTTTAATATTGTATCAGCATTTGATAAACCGCACGAAAAGATTACGATACATTCAGCGCCTACAGATAAGGCAGAAGCAGAATATATTACAAGCACTATTGAGAGTTTAATAGGAGGGCATAGTTTCTTCTCCATAGATTCAGCAAGAAGCGGCGGAGAAAATGAAGATTATTCGTTCTCAGATTTTGCAATTTTATATAGAACATCCTCACAGCTTCCTCCAATATCAGAAGCTTTGAAAAGATCCGGAATGCCTTTTGTTAAATTGTCGAATGATTTATTATGTGAACGAAAAGATATAAAAGAGATACTCAAGAAACTTAATGATTTGCAGCCCGTTTCTGAGCAAATAGAAATTCTTGGCGAGAAGATTGACAGGTATATTCTGAATTATCTTCTTAAACTTGCAAAAGAAAGTAATGATAAGAATGATTTCATTCACAAGATATCATTTTTAACGGAAGCAGATATACTGGACAAGCGTGCGGACAGAATTACATTAATGTCGCTGCATGCTTCTAAGGGGCTGGAGTTTAAATGCGTTTTTATTGCCGGTCTGGAGAATGAAATATTACCGTTATACAGAGCAAAAACTCCTGATGAAATTGAGGAGGAGCGGCGTCTTTTATATGTTGGTATGACAAGAGCAGAAGACCGCTTATACCTTACACATTCAGAAAAACGAATGTGGCTTGGTGCTTATAGAAATTTAGAAATTTCACCATTTCTGGAAAAAATAAAAGATGACTTATTGAATTTAAGTAAGTTTGAGAAAGTTTATAAGGAAAAAGACAAATCAGAACAATTAAGTTTATTTTAGTTGTAATACTTGACTGATAGTAACTCTCAGGAAATATAATTTTTGTGGAGGATAAAATTATGACAAATAAAATTATATTAGAATTACCTGACAAAACAGAGATTGAGGCTGAAAATATAAGTTTTATACAGCTTCATGGAGAGAATAATACCGTAAGACTTAAAGTAGAAAATCCGGAAAAATTTAAAACCCAGAAAGGCTTGTTAATTGCAGTATACGGAAGCTGCAACACTATAAATCTCGGTAAGATTTTTTATCCGGTAAATGATACAATCGGATTGACCGGTTTGACTATAAATATAGGAAATCCGCCGGAGGATACGCTTACGCCGGGGGTAAAAAGAGATGCTGATAATTGTTCTATTGAGATTGGCGATAATATTATTGTTTGCGGGGCAAGATTGTTTTTACAGGAGAGCGGTACATCTATTTCTATCGGGGATGATTGCATGATTTCCTGGGGAATAGATATTTGGTGTACTGATGTCCATACAGTTACTGATCTGGAAGGTAATGCTCTTAACTATAGCGATAAAATTGAAATAGGCAGGCATGTATGGATTGGAAAAGACGTAAAAATAGGCAAAAATACTAAAATTTCAGATGATTCAATAATTGGATGGGGAAGTATTGTTACAAAGAAATTTGAAGAGCCGAATGTTGTTCTGGCTGGTAATCCTGCAAAAATTGTTAAGAGGGGGATAAACTGGAATTTTAGAGATATAAGAAATTATCAGATATATAGAGAAAGTTTATAGGAGAATTGTTAGAGGGAATGCAACAATATATTTTTACTGCTATTCTGATTTTTTGTACTGTAGCTGCATTATTGGGTCTAAATTTTGTTTTAGAAAAAATAAAGACAAAAGAGCTGCAGACAGAAGGGCTTAATTTCTTGCAATTAACTTTGTATGAATTTTTCCAATACCTTATAAATATAAAACAAATGGTTCGGAATAAGTGTTCTATTATTGATGAGTTTTTGTGTAATAAAAATATTGAGAATATTGCAGAAGTCTTTTCTTTAATGGATCCTCCGGAAATCTCTTTAAATATTAATGTTGGCAGTTATGCATTCACTATTAAAAAAGAACCTATGATTGTAGATTTAATACTTAAGCTTATCACCAATAACAGAGATATTTTTAAGTCTATTAACTTTATAAATCAAGAATTGAATGGCTGGTCTAAAGGAGATTTAAACCAGATTTTGATTTTGCTTGAACAACATAGGAATAAAACATTCCCTCAGTTAATTTTCACTATTAATATGTGTATTTATGCGACGTTCAAATTAATGGAAACCGTAGCTTATTATTCCAAAAAAAGATTGGTGAAATTTATTGATGTTGATAATATTGCGGGATATATTCAAGATATTGAAAATGAAATAGATGCGTTTTTAGGTTATGCGCATTGGAAGAATGCTTACAGAAGGGCTGAAATTAAAAAGTTTTCAATATTAAAACGTATAGTATTTCTCGTTCAAAATCTTTATAATTATAAAAAAAATAAAGACTGTTATATTATTGTGCCGGAAGAGGAAGGATTTGATCTTTCCCCTATGACTTTTGATACAGCCGGTGACTTAATTTCAATTATGATGACTAAATGTATAGCTCAAAAATTGATGTTTTACCGCAAAGAGGATTTTACTAAAAAGGGTTTTTTTGTGCAAGATTTTGATGGCAGTGCAAAAATTATTATTGGCCGCGAGGCAGAACCCTGCTTATACAGAGGTCAGAATTTTAATCATAAGCAAATGCTTCCGGGTTATTTGCGTCCGAATATTGTTAATAATGAAATTATGCATTGTGTTGAATATATTAAAAGAGAGGAGTTTAAGCTTTTCTTTAAGCAGACGCCTTACTATACACTCTTAAGAAGACTAAGCGTGATGGGGCACTTTTTTGAATTTGATTTAGATGCGGTTGCCCAGCACTATGAATTTGCAACCAATTATCTTGATGTTACAAAGGATGTAAGAGTTGCGTTATTTTTTGCTTATACAGTTTGTAAAGACGGGAAATATTATCCTGTTCAGGATTTTAATGAATATAAACCGACATTGTATATTGCAAATCAATCACTAATGCATGTTATTAATAAAAATATAGTTAGGCCGGTAGGGTTTCAAGCAGTAATGCGTCCGCTCCTGCAAACGGCATTTGCGTTAAATATGACTTCTGAAAATAAGGATATTTTATCAAATTTTATTGAAATAGAATTACCGCAGAGGCCGGAAGTTGCGCTTGCAATTTACAGAAGTTTTAATGATGGGCGGGATATTTTTCCTGACGAACCTGTTATGAGCTTGAAGAATATTGTTAGAGAAAGGCGGGAGCTGAATGAGGGTTTATTTAAACAATATTGCCGAGAGTATAAAAAGCCGGAAGCTGTACTTAGAGAAAAACTTGAAGAAAATTTTCGTATAACCAATACCCTGCCGTTCATAGAGCCGGAAATGTTTACAAAAATGACCTCAGAAGTTTATGATAAATTAATACCGTGGATAAAAGAAAATATTTCGTATAGAAAATGCCGGTACGCTGATGAGAACAATCCTAATGCTTATCAGGACTTATTTCCTAAATCACTTGTCTAAACTTTACATTGTGTAATAAAAATAGCAATTTTTAATTTTTAGGGCTTTTAACACAGATATGGAAATTACTAATGAAGTTGTATATAAAAGACCGTTAACTTTAACAGGAGCACTGCAAGAATGTCAAAAATCTGATAAGAGAATCTCTGCAACAGAAACGCGTCTTGATATCTTTCTAAAAAATGTGAGTAAAAATGAAGAACTTTCAAATATAAAAGTTTCAAAATATCTGGGCAGAGGCTCATCTGCTGTTGTATTTGAAACTTCTGACGGCAATATTTTGAAACTTACAGAAACAAATCATTTCCCGCTAAACAGGCCTGTGCAGAGTTTTGATGTTCCCATTTATAAACATGGCAAAGCCGGTAAAATTCATTATTACGTCGAAGAAAAACTTTTTCAGCACGGATTGAGTGAAGGGTTTGTTTCGATTATGAAAGATATGATAAAGGCAGCAGGATTAAGACCATATGATTTGTTGGACGGAGATGTTTTTCAGCTGGGTATGTCTAAAGAAGGTAAATTATATCTTCTTGACCCTGAGTGTGCGAAGTACAAAACAATTTTTCATGCAATATTTGATAAAATGAAGCGATTATTGACAAAGTGCCGCCATTATGGTTAAACAGACTAAAGGAGAGATATTTTTATGGCAAAAACGATTTTAACAGGTGATAGACCAACCGGCAGACTGCATTTAGGGCACTATGTGGGCTCTTTGAAACGCAGAGTAGAGCTGCAAAATTCCGGAGATTATAAAAATATCTATATAATGATTGCTGATGCGCAGGCATTAACAGACAATTTTGATAATCCTGATAAAGTAAGACAAAATATTATGGAGGTTGCTCTTGATTATTTGTCTGTCGGTTTAAATCCTGATATTTCAACAATATTTATTCAATCAATGGTTACGGAGTTAACCGAATTAACTTTTTATTATATGAATCTGGTAACTCTTGCCAGATTGCAGCTTAATCCGACTGTAAAATCTGAAATTCAGATGAGAGATTTTAAATCAAGTATTCCTGTCGGATTCTTATGTTATCCGATTAGTCAGGCAGCAGATATAACAGCTTTTAAAGCAGATACTGTACCTGTCGGGGAAGACCAGCTTCCAATGATAGAACAGACAAGAGAAATTGCTAGAAAATTTAATCATATTTATGGCGAAGATGTTTTAATTGAGCCAAAAGCTCTTCTTCCTGATAATCAAGTTTGTATGAGGCTTCCTGGTATTGACGGAAAAGCTAAAATGAGCAAATCACTCGGTAATTGTATTTATCTTTCTGATACGGCAGAGGATGTGCAGAAGAAGATTATGAGTATGTATACAGATCCGACTCATCTTAAGGTTACTGATCCGGGGCATATTGAAGGCAATACGGTATTTACTTATCTGGATGCATTCTGCAAACCTGAACACTTTGAAAAATACTGGAATGATTATGCTTCATTAGACGAGGTTAAAGAGCATTACCAGAGAGGCGGGCTCGGCGATGTTAAGGTTAAAAGATTTTTAAACAGTATTGTAAATGAAGAACTCGAACCAATAAGAACTAAGAGAAAAGTGTTTGAACAGGATATGGGTGCAGTTTACGATATTCTTGTTGATGGAACCGGCAAGGCCAAAGAAGTTGCTGCAAATACTTTAGCAGAAGTTAAACAGGCAATGAAGCTTAATTATTTTGATGACAAAGAGCTTATTTTGCGCTGAAGAACTGCAAGTAAGAATATTATGATAAATAGAATATAAGCAAGTGCGCAGGACTTACCAATATCAAAATACTCAAATGCGTATTTATATATTGAGTAGACTATAACATTTGTAGAATTTGCAGGACCGCCTGACGTCATAACATAGATTAAATCAAAAATCTGGAATGACGAAATTGCCGTTACCAGAGTTACAAAATATGTTGTAGGTTTCAAGAGCGGAAGTGTTATATCCCAAAAAGTTTCATTAGCGCCTGCACCATCAATTTTTGCAGCCTCATAAACATTTTGGTTTATTGTCGAAAATCCAGTTAGAAATAAAACAACATTATAGCCGATAAGCTTCCAAACAGATACAAAAATAAGTACAGGCATAGCAAGGTGCGTGTCAAATAACCAGTTTAAATGTGTTTTAAAAAGAAGATTTATCCCTCCGATATTGGGGTCAAAAATCCACGACCAGACGATTGCTATTACAACAGCAGGAGTTATAAACGGAAGAAAGTAGATTGTCTTATAAACTTCACTGCCTCTGATTTTTGTGTTTAATGCAGCTGCAATCAATAAAGGGATTATGACTGCAAAAATAGTTGTTGAGATAGCATAAACAAAAGTGTTTAAAAGAATTTGCAGAAATTCGGGTTCTGATAAAATACTTTTGTAGTTGTCCAGTCCAACAAATTTAATTTCATTCAATAAATCCCACTCTGAAAAACTTAATGCAAAAGAGCAAAAAATTGGAATAATAATGAATATAAAAGTTCCGGCAAGCGCCGGTAGTACAAAAATTAAATTTTTATGTTTATCCATGTTATTATTATACTATAGTTATTTTAAGGAGGAGTTATGCTAAAAGATTCAGCATTTGGAAAGAATGATATACGAGGAATTTACGGAGATGATATAACAGAAGAACTTTTCTATTATACAGGTCGCGGCTTTGTTCAATTTTTAGCAAAAGAAGCTAAAAAGCAGCCTTCAGAAATCTGGATAACTGTTTGCCGCGATGCAAGGCTTCATTCTCCATCGCTCTCAAAATCGCTGATAGAAGGTATTCGTTCCTGCGGTGCTAATGTTGTTGACATGGGGCTTGCACCGACACCTCTCGGATATTATTCAGAAGTTGTAGGACTCCCTCCATACATTACAAAATATATGCCGGTTACAGGCGCGATGATTATTACAGCAAGCCATAATCCGAGCCAGTATAACGGACTTAAAATGACTTATGCAAAACAATCTTTGAATGAAGAACAGATTAAAGTTGTCAAAGAACTGACTATGGAAGAATACAAACTTGCAATTCCTCCTGTAGCGTTTGGTATTCTTAATGAATATGATTTAATTCCGGACTACATAGAGGAAATGACTAAAAAGTTCGGCAGAATCGGCGAAGGTATAAAGGTTGTAGTGGATAGTGCCAATGCAACCGGCGGTGTTGTTGCGCCTAAGTTATATAGAGCTCTCGGGTGTGAAGTAATTGAACTTTATTCAATGCCTGATGGAAGATTTCCTCATCACCATCCAAACCCTAGTGATGAAAAAACTCTTACGGATATTAAAAAAGCTGTTGTTGCAAATAAAGCCGATTTAGGTATTGCATTTGACGGTGACAGCGATAGAATCGGGGTTATTGATTCTGACGGCAACTCTATGACAGGAGATAAGCTTCTCCTAATCTATGCGGAAGATGTTATCAAAGAATATAATGCAAAAGGCATAAAGCCGGTAATTGTTTCTGAGGTTAAATGTTCACAGGTCCTTTACGATACTATTAATGAAAATGGCGGTGTGGCTGTTATGTGTAAAACAGGGCACGGTTATATTAAATCAAAAATGAGAGAAACCGGAGCTGTTCTGGCAGGAGAAATGAGCGGTCATACATTCTTTAAAGATCATTATTATGGATTTGATGATGCTGTTTATGCAGGATGCCGCATAATTCAAATTGTAGCCGGAAAGAAAAGAGAAAATCCTAATTTTAAAATAACAGATATGCTTGAACCATTCAAATCAATGTACTCTTCAAGTGAAGTTCGCCTGCCTTGTCCAAATTCTTTGAAAGCGCAAACTTTAGAAGAGTTCCAGAAAGTAATTGCAGAAAATCCTGATTTCTTTGGGACTAATATAAAAGATATTATTACAATTGACGGTATGCGTATTGTGTTTGAAAAGGGATTTGCCCTCATAAGACAAAGCAATACTGAACCTGTATTTACATTGAGGTTTGAAGCTGACAGCAAAGAAAATGCTCAAAAATACGAAGATTTGATGGTAAATAAACTGCTTGAAATTATCAAAAATCTGTCAGTTCAGGTTACAGCTTAAAAAGAAACAGTTTTGGCAGCGCATATAGAATCTTTAACGTTTGGAATTTTGAAGCCAAATACTGTTCTTTCGTCTTCAAAACTTTCAACAAAAATAGTACCGGCATGTGCGTTAACAATCTTTTTCGAGGTATAGAGGCCTAATCCTATTCCCAGTTCTTTGTGTGCTTCTGCAAAAGAAACGTACTGGGCAAATATTGCTTCGCGTTTTTCTGCTGGAATATATGGGCTCCTGTTCTCAAGACTAAAACAGGTTAAATTAATTTCATTATATATTTTAATTTTTATTTCAGTGTCCTTGAATGCATACTTTATGCCGTTGGATAAAAGGTTCATTATTACACGTTTTATTTGTACCTTATCTCCATAAACAAAAGGAATATCGCACCTCTTTTCTATAGAAATATTGACATTTTTATCTTTCGCAATATAAATCATTTCACTGATGCAGTCTTCAGCAAGGTCAGTCAGAGAAACTTCTTCATAGTTAAGCTTTACCACGCCTCTTTCGTTTCTGTAAGTTGCAAGAAGAGAACTAAGCATTGCATTCATATACTTGCAAGAGTCTAGAAGCATTCCTAAAATTTCCTGTTGTTCTTTTGTTAATGAGCCAAATTCCCCTTTTAGCAGTAATTCAACTGCTCTTATCTGAGCAAGGGTAGGATTTTTAAGGTCATGCCCTAATGAAGCAACAAAAGTTTCCCGCTGTGCCTGAAGAAGCTTCTCATCATCTATATTCTTAGCCATCACTACAATTCCAATTACATTGTTATGATAGTCGTTTATTGGTGCTTTATAAATTGTATACCAGTGTGGAATACCTCTAGTGTCAACAATTTCTTTATCGTATGTTATGAGCTTATTATTTTCTATAACAGACTTGTCTTCACACATTCTTGTAGCATTAATACTTTGGAAATCCAGCTGTATTTTATGAAAATAGTCAAATCCATCATTGAAGAATGCTTTTGAATGTTTAGTGCCGGTGATATATTGACCGTTTAAGTCCTGCATATAGATAATTTTAGGAATATTTTCTAAAAGTGCATTTAATTGATATTTATTTACAAAAAATCTTTCTTTTAGCTCTTCCTGTTCTGTAATATCTTTAGAAATGTATAAAATACACTCAACAGAATTATTATTGAGAACCGGCATTGCTGTAACAGCTAAAACTTGATTCTTCTTTTCAGAATGAATACTAAATGTAACAGTACGTTTCTCTTGCAATATCTGCATTTCACCAGAAGAATTACAGCAATCAGCAGATTTATTAAAGTGCTCATAAAAGGCGCTATTTGCGCTTAATAGTTTTAAATTCTTATCCTTAATCCATATTGCATCAGGATAATCCTTAAAAAATGTTTGTAATAAACTCTCGTAGTTGATATTTGCGCCAAGCATCTCTGCTATTTCAAAAATTTCCATAACACCTCAATAAGCGTTCGTTAATAAACGTATTTTTTACACTTAACCAATATTCTATAATATTTCTTATTATACGAATATTAACCGGATGTACTATTTTATTTTTTTATTATTCTGATATAGAGAGGGTTATATGTTAGTGTTGGCGAGGTAGAGCAAATTGTGCTGTAACCTGCTTCAAATTTAAGCATGTCAGCTTTTGTCCAGCCGTTTGAATCAAGTGCATTTACTCCCGTGTATTTAAGATGTTTTAAAACATCCTTTGCAGATTTGAAGGCTAAAACATGTGTTTCTTCTTCAATATAATGATTAAAGTTATCAAGTATTGATTTATATTCATCGCATGATTTGTATGTCAATGTTTTTCCTGTGATATAAAATATTTCACGAAAATTTTCAGGCCCGAAGGTTGAGAATAATAATGTACCTCCTGGATTTAGTTTGGATAAAAGCGATAAAAGAAATTCCTCAAAGTTTTCAATCCACTGAAATGTTGCATTAGAGATAATCAAGTCGTATTTATGAGTGCTTTTTCTTATAATTTCTTCAATATCTGCATGTACAAAATTTATCCTGTCAGATAGTTTGTCAATATATTCTTTACAGTCAGCTACAATATCATTCGCTGTATAAGTATTAAAAGTAAAGCTTTTAAGAACTTTTTCTGTTAAAAGTCCTGTGCCGCAGCCAATTTCTAGTATACTATCATAATCTTTTCTGTCTGATAGTGATACAAGTTTTTCAGCCATGATTTTTTGAATTTTTGCATTATCATTATATGTGTTCAGGTTTTTGGCAAATCTTTTCTGTATTAAATTCTTATTCATAAGAGTTCTTCCCAGCTTTTAAATAGAAGGAAAGGTGAGTGCCCCCCCTCTAAATTAGGCTCTATGTTCCAGAAAGCAGACTGATTTTTTGCAGGTATAATTTTATCATCCCGGCTTATCAGTACTTTATCATATTTAAAACTTTCATTAGATAAATAATTTTTAAGGGCTGAAAGTTCGCTTTTTTGATTCTCTAAATCTCTTTTGACCTCCGGCAGCAGTGAAGCTTCGCTGAACATGCTTCTCATAAAGCGTTCTCTTCCCTTTTCATTAAAGCCTCTTACTGTTAAATCATAAATTCTCTCAGGAATACCAAACTTATTATCAATAGGTTTTAGCGTTCCGTTAACAGCAGTCTTTCGGGCATAATCAATATTAAATAATGATGCAGTCATTACGCCCATAGACCAGGCAATAAGGTATCTTTTTTCGTATTTTTCCAAAGATTTAAAGTCAAAATCAGTATCAAGGGTGTTGTAATCATAGAACATCAAAACATCATAACTGCCATAGTTTAAATGTTTTATCACACTCTCGTCCATACCCCAGCCGTTAAAAAAAATAATTACTTCTCTATTCTTTTTTAGATTAAGCCACTTATATTTCATAAGCAAATTTTATCACAATAAAAGCGGAGCATAAAGCTCCGCTTTTATATCATATTTATTTAAACTCCGGCAGCTCTTGTGGCTGATAATCTATTGGTTCAAATTTAGCATCTTTTCCGGCAAGGAACCATAATAATTCAGTAGTTAACCCCCTGTTGGAAATAATACCCGGATTTTGAGCATCCCATTTTTCAATTTTTTCTAATAAGTAATCTGCATCAATAGACTTAATGCCGTGTTTTTGAATAAAGTCATTAATAAGTTGTTTTTGCTGTTCTCTGAATTTAGTGTCTTCTTCTCCGTTAAGTCCTGATTGTTTTTTCTGATATTCCAAACTAGTGTATTGTTTAGCAAAATCTTCACACTCATCTTGTGAAATCTCAAGTTTAAAAGTTGGTGGTTTTATCTGTTGAGTTACCTCTTCAATGCTATTCATTGTATACATTGTCTGTGATGGTTTATCAAGTTGGTATGAAATCCCCAAATTGTTCAGTTTTTCTGTGGCTTTAGTCAAACGTCCGTTATTAAGAAAATCAACTATCTCTGCCATATCTTCATCAGTAGCTTTAGCTGTTTCTTCCGGAGCGCGGGTGCTGTTTGTTCCTGTATTTTCTTCGACAGTTTTTTCTGTAGAAAAATCATAGTTCTGACTCATGTTCATCTCCATCTGGCGGATAATCATTGCTAACTGTTCAGCACCTGATGCAGACACGGCGGGTGTGGGAGTGTTTTGCTGCGAAGTTTCTGTTTTCTCTGTCTATTCTAAAACTTCTTTTGCCTCTTCCAGCTGTTTAAAATTCTCCTGTACTAATCTGTATTTCAACATTTTAAGCAAATGGTACAATGTAAATAATTGTAAAGATTTTAACTGAAACTCTAAAGTTTTATTGGATTATGCCGTTATAAAAAATGTAACATAATAGAGATTGTGTTACTTTTTTTTTGCCTTCTGACTACAAAATCATTAACTTATATGAGGTTAATAAACAAATAAACAGTTATAATACAATAGGGATTATTATATCTATAAAAGGAAATGAAATATGCCAATAGAAGGGTTTGATTATAAAGCGTTTGCAGCCTCAATGTCAGAGCAGGCAAAAGAGCTTGTGCCTCCGGAACTCGAGGATAGGGAAAAAGAATATATTGTAAAAACGCTTGGAAACTTTACACTACTTGCTGGCGAAGCTCTATATAATGATACACAGATGAACTTAACTGCTGAGCAAGCAGTATTTATTACCCAGATTATAGCAGAGTGGTCTTTCCATAAATCAATAGACTTAATACATTCCGGAATACTTCCGCAATACTGGGATGGTATTATGCAGAAGATTGCTTTTACTATCTTTGAAGTTGCAAAACAAGCTGTTATAAGAAAAATTCCTCAAGATCAGCTTTTACAGGCCGTAGAACACCATGTAATAAAGGTCTATAACTCAAGTATAGAAGAACTTCAGAAAAAAGGCGTTATTGATGAAGAAATAAAAAATAGAGCAGAAAGCCAATCCAATATTGATGCAATGGCAAAACAGGCGCAGGAAGAACAGCAGAAGCGACAGATGGCAGCGGCAGAAGAGTCTGAAAAGAATTTGAGAGAAGCAGAGAAACGCCGTGAAGAAAAACGTAATAAAAGAAAGCAGGAAAAACAGCTTGCATCAATTCCGCAAGGTATTAGCAATAAGCAAATGAAACTTATGACTCTGGCTCTTGTTCTAAAAATTCTTTCTCAAGATAAAGTTACAACAATCCTCAATAAGTTTGACTCTAATGATTCTCTTGCAATATCTCAGTATATGAATATGGCAGATTTAGAATCTCATCTTGACGGAGATTTAATCTCAGATTGTCTGAAAGAAATGAAAGACTACCTGCCAATAAAACGTAAACTGACGAAGGAAAATGTACTTGGCGATTTACTTCGTATTTACAGAACAACTCCAAGAGAAAAAATCGAGAAAGTTATTAAAAATGAACGTCCTCTCGTAAAGCGCTTTATATCACAGGCCTATGACGGAGAGTATTCCGGATTGCCTTTAAGGGTTGCAGGTATTGTTGCACAATACATTGAGGATAGTATATAATATAAAAAAGAATTATGATAATTAAGAAAAATAGTCAAAAATACAGGGAGGTCAGGAGGAGAATAGAGCCGGCGGATTTTGAAAATAAGCCGGTAGAAACTGCTGAAATAGAACCGGAAGAAAAAGAATTACCAGTAGAACAGCAGGAAGAAGCAGAAGAAATAGCAGAGCCGGTAGTAAATCTTCCAAAAGAACCCGAAATTGACTTGTTTGATATTGAAAATATTGATTTTAATCAACGTCAGGAGAGAAGGCGCGGCTCTAGAAGGCGCGGTTACAGGAGAATTGATGACCGAAATCTTGTGTCGCGCGCTCAAGAAGAAGCCGAAACCATTAAAAAATCTGCATTTGATGAAGGATACCGGAAAGGGCTGGAACAGGCAGAGGCAGATATGGCTGAATTTAGGAAAGATATTACTGCATTTATGCATGCTGCAAAAGATGTTTTTGAATATATTGCACCTGATATATTGGAAATAAGTGTTGATATAGCTAAAAAAATTATTAAAAAAGAAGTAGAAACCGACCCGCAGGTTTTAATAAATACTATTGTTGATGTTTTAAGAACTGTTTCTAAGAGTGAACCTAAAATAAACATCAGGGTAAAACCTCAGGCGGTTCAATTTATAAAAGACACTCTGCCTAATATTACTTATCAGTATGGTATTGATGCAAAGATTAATATTGTGGCAGACCCGTCAATTGAAGAAGGTGGATGTGTTTTTCAGACGAATAATGGTATAGTGGATGCTTCAATTGACACGCAGCTGGAAATTATTAAAAAAGCTTTAGAAGGAATGTAATGGCAGCAGAGGGCGGAAATAACAAACCAATAAGTGAAATTTTTCTTGCATTGTTCGTAATGACCTTGATATTAATCCTCATTATCGAAATGCCAAATTGGGTTATCAATTTTTCTATAAGCTTAAATATAACGCTTGGTATTGTTCTTTTGATGATATCTTTATACGTACAGAAGCCGCTTGAACTTGCCGCATTTCCTTCAATTATTCTTCTTGGAACTATGTTTCGTCTTGTACTATCAATTGCATCAACGCGTCTTATTCTGGCTAAAGGCGATGCCGGAGAAGTAATTCATGCATTTGGAACATTCGTAACCGGCGGTAATATGATTGTAGGCGGTGTTATCTTCCTTATTATCACAGTTGTTCAGTTTATGGTAATTACAAAAGGTGCAGAACGTATTGCAGAAGTTGCTGCGCGTTTCGCGTTAGACGCTATGCCCGGAAAACAAATGACTATTGATGCCGATTTTAACGCTGGTTTGATATCACCGGAAGAGGCAGTAAAAAGACGTGAAGATTTACAAAGAGAATCAAGCCTCTTTGGTTCAATGGATGGTTCCATGAAGTTTGTAAAAGGTGATACTATGGCTGGTATCATCATTGTTATAATTAACATTGTAGGTGGTTTGATTATCGGTTGTTTAGTAAACCAAATGCCAATAGGCGACGCTGTAACCAAATATACAGTATTAACAATCGGTGATGGTCTTGCTTCACAGCTGCCTTCTCTTTTAATGTCAATAGCAGCCGGTATCGTAATGACACGTGCATCAGCCGGTAATAACTCTCTGGGCGGTGATTTGACTAACCAGATTATGTCAAAACCATACTCACTGTTTTTTGCGGCATTATTTCTCGGCTTAATCACAGTTACCTGTCCAATAACGGGGCTGCCGTTTTTGCCATTCCTTTTATTCACAATTATTCTCGCAATTGCCGGCTTCTCTGTATTAGTCAATGCAGACGTTCAATCTCAATTAGGACAATTAGAAAGTGTACGTCAGAACATGCAGGATTTGGTTAACCCTAATAAGATGTATGAAAGACTTGGGGTTGATGTTTTAAGCTTGCAGGTCGGTGCAGGGCTGCTGGTTATTGCAGATCCGGATCAAGAAGGTCAATTGCTTGCTAAAATAGCTGCTTTACGTCAGAGAGTTACTGATGAATTAGGCTACATTCTTCCGAATATCCGTATTATGGATTCTTCTGCACTAGAGGCAAACGAGTATGTTATTTCTATTCGTAATAACGTTGTTGCTTCCGGTTTTGTATATCCGGGTAAATATATGGTTATTGCTGACCAATGGGATTCTGTTAAGAAAACAATTCCTGAAGATGCGATTGTCGGGGTTGATCCTACATACCAGACTCAAGCTTACTGGATTTCTCAGGAAGATGCAAAGGCTACAAAAAATGTTACGGCTGTTGATGCAACAGACGTTCTTGTTACACACCTTCAGGAATGTGTAAGAAAACACGTTGATGAAGTCATGACAAAAACTGACGTATTAAAACTTATGGAACTTGTTCGTTCCCAAGACCCTACACTTGTTAATGACCTTGTTCCGGCAATAATTTCAACATCTGACTTGAGAAAGATTTTTGTAAACCTTATTCGTGAAAAAGTTTCCATCAAAGATATTATTTTTGTATTTGAACGTCTTTGCGACTATGCAAGATTTTCAAAAGAACCTGATATTTTGTCAGAACGTCTGCGTGCAGCATTAGGCCGTCAAATCTGTTTGAATAATGTTGATAGAGATCACGTACTGTATGCTCTTACACTTTCTCCGGAATGGGAAAAAACGCTGGATGACAGCTGTCAGAGAACAGAACTTGGTACTATGTTCCTGTTAAATCCAATGCAGGTGCAGGATTTAATTGAATCCACAGCAATGACATTAATGCGTGCACATCAGTCAATTGGTCAACAGCCGGTAATTTTATGCTCTCCAAGAATTCGTCTGCCTCTTTACCAGCTTCTTGAAAGACACATCCCTACAATTGTTGTAATCTCTTATTCAGAATTGATTACTGATATTAAAGTAGAAGCAGTTGATACAATCGGTGACAACTCCGGTTATTAAAAAGAACTTAACAAAACTTAATATAAAGTCAATTTTTTAAAAGTTAAATACTTTATATATACATAAGAGATATTTAAGAGAGTAAAAGGAGTTTTAACAATGGCAATTGGCGCACGAGATTTTATTGACAAATTATTAGTAGAAAAGTATGCACAGGAAAAAGTAGACAATCATGACGAAGGCTCATTGGTTTCAAAAGTATCAGCAGATGATATGATGAGTGCAATGAATAGTTCTGCAAATAATTTTAGGACAATGCTTGCATTAAATAATCGTTTAACAATGGTATGCTACGGTGTCGTTGCTAAATCCGCAAAATATGTTTGCACTGATGAGGCGGCATAAAAACTCCCTAAAATATTATTGTAAAACATCTTCTGTTTTGTTAAGATTATTTTTAAGACAATAAAGAAGAGGGTTTTATGAGTGGAAATATTTTTAGTGTAAATCAATTAATTAAACCAATTACAACAGAAGAAAAAAATAATTTATACATAGGCGGCTGTGACTTAACAAAGCTTGCAGAGCAATATGGAACTCCGCTCTATATTATTGATGAAGAAACTCTTAGATGTATTTGCCGTGAATATAAAAAAGCGTTTAAGGATTACGAAAATATAAAAATGATGTATGCATCCAAAGCTCTTTGTACATCTGCAATTGCAAGGATTCTGGATGAAGAAGGATTCGGGTTTGACACAGTATCAGCAGGAGAAATCTATACTGTTTATAAAGCCGGCGTTGATATGTCAAAAGTGCTATTTAATGGAAACAACAAATCTTCCCGCGAAATTGAACTAGCTCTTGATTGTAAGGTCGGAAGATTTTCAGTCGACAATTTTTACGAAGCAGAATTATTAAATAAAATTGCAGAGGCTAAAGATGTCAAAGCAGATATTTTACTAAGAATTACTCCGGGGATTGAATGTCATACCCACGATTATATTCAAACAGGGCAGATTGATTCAAAATTCGGCTTTGATCTTGCTCAGGTTGATGAAATAGTAAATAAAATAATCTCTACCTATAAAAACCTCAATCTGAGAGGTTTACACGCTCATATAGGATCCCAGATTTTTGAACTGAAATCATATTATGATGAAGTAGAAATTCTGGTTAAAGAAATCGCAAGAATCAATGAAAAATATAATTTGAACCTTGATGAAATGAATATGGGCGGAGGTTTAGGAGTAAAGTACATTGATACTGATCAACCGCCTTCAATTTCTTCTCTTGCAGAAGCTGTTACCAGTGCAATGAACAAATATTCAGTTAATATTCCTACAATCTATATTGAGCCTGGTCGAAGTATTATTTCAACAGCAGGAGTAACATTGTACAGGGTCGGAAGTTCTAAAGAGGTCCCAAACGGTAGAAAATATGTCGCTGTCGATGGTGGTATGGCAGATAACCCGCGTCCAAGTATGTATCAGGCTGAGTATACTGCTCAAAAAGCAAATAATCTTGCAGAAAAAGAGATGGAAACCGTTACTATAGCAGGCCGGTACTGTGAAAGCGGTGATATTTTGATTAATGAAATTTCTCTCCCAAAACTCACAGCTGGTGATCTTATTTGTGTATTCAATACTGGTGCTTATAACTATTCTATGGCCTCAAACTATAATCGTGTAGAAAAACCGGCAATGGTACTTGTAAATAATTCACATTCTGATATTATAGTATATAGAGAGACGTTGGATAATCTCATAGCAAAAGACAGTATTCCCGATAGGTTAAGAAAACAATGATTGATGCGCTAATTTCTTTAATTCAGGATGTTATAAGTCCGCTTCAGTGGTCTTTGAGCTGGGTTAATATTCTGGAAATAGCATTTATTGCCGTTATTTTACTTGTTTTCTATCAAAAATTTATAAAAAATACCCAATCTGAAAAATTAGTAAAAGGTTTATTTTTCCTTGTTTTTGCCTGGATTTTTAGTGAAATACTAATCCTAATAGATTTAAGAATCATAGGGGTATTTTTTAAATCTCTTGTAACTTTAATATCTTTGAGCCTGATTGTCATTTTCCAGCCAGAGCTCAGACGGCTGCTAGGTTATTTAGGCCAGCCGGGATTTATTAGAAAAACCTTTTTTACTTCTGGCTCATTTAGAGAAAATGATGATAATGAAATCGATGTTATCAAGGAAATTATCGAAGCTGTAAAGTATATGACAAAAACTAAAACCGGTGCACTTATTGTATTCCAAAAAGAAATGAATACCGGTATATACTCAGATGTAGGAACAAAGCTGGATGCTATTATATCTACAGAATTGATTTTAACTATATTCCATCCGAATACTCCTCTTCATGACGGGGCTATGGTTATAGAAAACGGCAGAATCCATTCAGCAGGTGTGCTTCTTCCGCTAACAGAAGATCCTAAATTGAGCTGGAAATATGGTACAAGACACAGGGCTGCTATTGGAATGTCAGAAGTTTCTGACGCTGCATGCCTTGTTGTTTCCGAAGAAACAGGTGATGTTTCTATTACAATGGATGGAATTTTGAAAAAATATGAAGATTTAATGACTTTGAAAACTGATTTAGAGTCAATTCTGGGCATCAAACCTAAGGAAGACTTGCAGGTTAAGCACAAAGGTCTGTTGGATTTACTAAAAGGGAAAAACTAAATGCTTTTTGGAAGAAAGAAACCGGAGAAAATTAAGAAAACAAAGGGAGAGATAGCTAGAGAATATATTTTAAAAGCAATTTTTATAACGATTGGTGCTTTTATAGTTGCTGTAGGTTTGGAAATGTTTCTGCTTCCTAATAAAATTATTGATGGCGGTGTAATTGGTATTTCAATGATGGTATCTTATATAACCAAATGGAATTTAGGTCTGCTGATTTTTTGCATAAATATACCATTTATTCTTCTTGCCCTGAAAAACCTTGGCCGTAAGTTTGTAATACAAACCTTTTTTGCAACCGGCATGCTTGCAATTGCAACAACTATTCTTCATGGCAGACAGGCTACAGAAGATTTACTGCTAGCTACTGTATTTGGCGGAATTATACTAGGTTTTGGTGTAGGGCTTATATTGCGAAATAATGCTTCTCTTGACGGAACCGAAATGATTTCCATTAACCTTTCTAAAAAGTTAAAGATAATATCTGTCGGTGAACTCTTAATGTTTATAAATTTATTTATATATATGGGTGCCGGCTTCTTGTACGGTTGGGATAGAGCGCTGTATTCGATTATGACATATTATATTGCCTCAAAAGTTATTGATTCAGTGCTTGAAGGTCTGGATAAGGCTAAGTCTGTAAGAATATTCTCTGAATATTATAAAGAGATTGGTAATGCAATAATGAAAGATTTGGATGTAAGCGTAACTTATATGAAAGCTCTTGGCGGATATTCACGTCAGGAAAAAATCCAGACTTATTGTGTTGTTAATAAGTTTGAAATGCCTAGATTAAAAGAATTAGTGCATACAATTGATCCTAGGGCGTTTCTTGTTACAGAAGACGTACACGAAGTTGAAGGTGTTAGAGTTAAGAAGCATAAACACTAGACAGGAAGTAAAATTTATTATAAAATTTATATATAATAAGAGAGGATAATAAATGCCAAATAAAGATATGATTCCGATAGAGGTAATTATTTTAACAGATACAGATGATATAAAAGGTACTGTTTTTGTATCAAGTACAGTTGCTGCAAACAGGCAATTGACAGAGTTGTTAAATGATAATAACCGCAGGTTTTTAGCAGTCACAAATGTTGAAATTTATGCTAAAAATTCAAACCAGCCTCCAAAAAGATATGAATTCTTAGAGATTCATATGGATTCAATAAGAATGGTTCACCCGACTTCTCAGGCATTATTTAGAGAATCGCCTAAAACTCAGGAAGATATCGCCCGATTTAGAGAACTTAGAGCAAAGTTGAACCAGACAAAACCTTTTTAGTAAAAAAGACCTCCAAAATCAGGAGGTCTTTTTATTGTAACGTATTGTAAAGAATTTGTTCAAAATCCTAAAGTTTCACGAAATTATGCCGTTAAATATTGTGAAACAAGTAAGATGTTATCTTAGGAGGTAACGTATGTCAGATGGACTGGACATCAATATTTTAACTGGCAGGGCAAAAGAGATTGCAGCAGAAGTTGATAATAAGAATGTTAAAGATGGTAAGTTATCAGAGAAGGAAATCAGTGTATTTCTTGCAGAGTGCGAAAAGAATGGAATTGAAGCTTCAAAAGAACCATGGTACTCAAAATGTTCTGAGCTATTGTCAAAAAATTGGGATAATTTAAAAGGTATGGTAAAATCACAGCTGGCACTTCAAAATAACGATGTAGCAGTGCGTGATGCTACATATGTAGCTCCAGCTCCAGAAGTAGCATTAATGAAACAGGAAGAAGCGAAGCGTGCTGAAGCAAAAGAAACTGAGGTATCGTCGTTGTCTAAACCTCTTAAATTAGGTGCAAGGTCTAATATAAGAACTAATTATGAATGGTCAGAAGAAGAATTTGAAAAAGTTCTTGATCAAATGCTCAATGCTCCAAGATATAAAGGTAAATTCAAGAATAGTGTTTTACAGGGTAAAGCAAAAGCTTTTATAGAATCAGGCAAAAAGTTCAATATTGATCCGCGTATTTTGGTTGCTATCTCTATGTGTGAATCTCAGAGAGGTATTTCAGAAAAGGCGCGAAAATTAAATAATATAGGCGGACTCAAAATTGGAGGCAAATATCATCACTTTCAGACAGTAGAAGCAAGTATTGACTCTATTGCTAAAACAGTAAATACAAGATATCAGGAAGGTTTTACAACTGCCTCTAAAATTGCACATTCCGGCAAATACTGTGCCAAACATGCTGCTGCAAGCTGGCTCTCTGATGTAAATTCATATATAGGTTTTTTTGATAAATATTATAAAGACGAGAATTAAACAACAATATAGTTGTAAACGTGATTGAGTACATCTTTAAAAGCATTGTGATTTCCAAAGAATACGTAAAACTCTGCTGTATTACGTCCTATTTGCTGCAGGCTTTCAACTTCAATTGGAGGGCCGGCAGGAGTAGTTCTTGCCGGATTTTGCGGGTTAGATATCTGGCCTGTTGAACGCAAAATAGGAAGAAAAAGTTTGTTTTGGAATACTTCATACTGGGTTAATCCTTTGGTTATTATTCCTAAATTGTTTCCTTCTTCGTCAATTAAAAGTCCTCTCTGCATAGGCGCTGTATTATTTTTTACTTCAATACCGCGATTTTCCGGAAGGTTTTGTCTAATGTCATATTCCGGATTGAAGTTTCGTTTTATCAAAATATTCATATCTTCAGAAAACACTTCTCTTATTGAATTTGAAAGATTAAATACAGCCTGAAGAAGGTGATTTTTTTGAGAATTAATCCAATCAAACCGGAAATGGAGGTGTGAAGCATTTTTATCGAGGCTTACAAAGAGAGGTATTACATCCCAGCGGCCTTCAAAATCTATCTTTAGTGTTACTCTGGACGCTGTTTTAAGGATAGGTTTACTTCTTATAATATGAAGCTCGGTTCCATAATCATCCTTTTGGGGGCCGAAATTATAGCTGTCACCCAAATCTGCAAAATCATAAAGTGAAAATTTAATTCCATTTATGAATATTTGTCCGTTTTCAATTCTAAGGCTGATATTGGAATTTTCTATTCTTGTTTCAGTTATTTTTAAATCTGATTTATTTATGGCAGGCATAATGTATTCAATCTCATCAGGTTTTAAATTCTCTACATCAGCAAGATATGTGTTAATTTTTGTATAATCTTCTGTTACAGGTATTCTCTGCGTATCTGTCAGTAAATATCTGTCAAAGCCGTTTTCAAAACCAATTCGGTCGTAACCTTCAATTATCCTGCTTGTTTTAAATTCAATGATGCCGGAATAGGCTTCACCGGAAAGATTAAGAATTCTCTTTTCTTCAAAGTGGTTTTTAAACTTTAACTCATCAATGATAGTGTTTGCAATCTGTTTAATTTTTTTATATCTGATTTTGTTTTCAGCATGCACATCATCGGTAGAGCATCCGCAAATACTATCGTGAGCCTGATTTTGCAGTAGCATTTTGTAGGCATATTCAAGAATTGTATTATAAGAATTATCTTTCTGTTGTTTTACAAATCTGGAGGCTAAATCCAAAAGGTAAGTGCATTCAATATTTTCACGCTTCAAATCCAGTCTTGATGAGTAGCACCCTTGTAGAGTAAATGTTTTAGAATTATCTCTGAGTTCATCATTCCAGACAAAATCTTTAAATCTGTTCTCAATTCTCTTAAAGTAGTCAAAAGGAGAACCCAGCCGTATGAAATAGTCATTTTTTAAAATTTCGTTAACAGCTTCAATCTGATCGTTAATGTCTGTTTCTACTCCCAGATGATCAGCACCAATCGGAAGAAGCAGTACATTCCCTGATTTTTCAGCAATTTTATCCAGATTGTTTTTTAGAATTTCAGCCTTTTTTTCAATAGATGTTTTTAATGAGAAAATATCGTTAAAGTACCCTCTTACAAGGTTTATAGTATCCATTCCGCACCATGAGAATTCTGAAGGAAAATCATTTACGCCCCTCCAGACCATACACTTGTCAATGCCGAAATCTCTAAGAACATCAACAATATTCTGAGAGTGCCCAAAGGTATCTGCAAGATATCCTATGAAATCTTTGCAGCCATATTTTTGAGCTGTTTTAAGTCCTATTTCAAGATTTTTTCTAAAACAGGTCTGGTCTGTGAGAAATTCGTCTACAAGACAATAAAAAGGTCCTATAAAAAGTCTTTTATGTCTTATGAGTGAAATGACAAGCTCTTCCCTTTCAGGTCGCATAGCAAGATAATCTTCTAATGCACTTACCTGACCATCAAAATAAAAACAAGGAATTTTATTTTTTGCAAGCATCTCAAGAACATTGTCAAACACTCTTAAAAGACGCATTCTAAAGATTTCAAACTCTCTGTACCATTCTCTGTCCCAATGGGTGTGCAGATAGGCAATAACTTGTTTTCTCATACAAATTATAATACATCAAAATTATTACATTGAACAGAGTATTTTTTTGTAAAAACTTAAAGAAAAATGAATTATTACCGTTGACTTTATTAAAAATAGTATTAAAACAAAAATAAACAAAAATAGGAGATTCCGCCAATGGGAATGGCAGCTTCACAAGCGAGATACTTAGCTCTTACAGCAAGAAAAACAAATACTGAATGGGAAGGGCAGCAGATTAATCAGGCAAGAACTGCTCTTGCAAATCAGAGTGCAAATCTTTTTAACCAGCTTCTTGCTCTGGAGGTTCCAAATGCTCCTAAAACTACAGATTACACAGAGATTCAGTATTCATTCTCTGATGGAGATAATGAATCTGTTATTGACAGCTGGCAGCAGTTATCTACTGCAAATCCTAATTATAATTACATAGTAAATTCTTATTACTATGCAAATGTTTATACAGGCTCAGAAAAGAAGCTTGAAAATCCGCAGGTTCACGTAGAAAAAGAAGTTGTTACAAATGAGTTTGTAGATCCTTCAGCAGTCTTAAATGACGATGGCACCTATACAATCACTTTTCCTAACGGTTCAAAAATTACCTGTGATGCAATAACCAATGAAGCAACAGAGAAAGATGCTAAGCTAAAAGAAGCGTTCAATGATTTCGCAAAAGCAAAAGAACTGGCTTATGAAGCCGGTGCAATACCTGAGGGTGAAGTTTACGGCTATCAGGATGCAAGCGGAACCTGGCATTTCTATCTTAAAGAAGAAATTGATGAGATTGACCAGATGAAACCAGAAGTTACATTAGATCCGGTCAATAACACTTATACAATAACTACAGCCGACGGATCCCAGACATTTACTTATGAGCCGATAGATGAAGAAGATATAAAAGAAGATACCAAATTTGAAGCAGCTCTGAGGGATTTTGAAGAAGCTGTAGGGCTTGCACAAAAGGACGGAGTGCTGACTACTGATAATGTTTACGGATATCACGACGCAGATGGGACCTGGCATTTCTTTATTCCTGATGATTTAGAAAATCCAAAAGACTATTCATCACAGCAGGTTACTTATATCGGAAATTGCAAGGCGTCTGAACTTACAAACTTTACAGACGATCAGGCAACAGAGCTTGCACAAATACTTAGAGATCGTCCGGACTCTTCTATAAGTAAATATTTGAGCTTTGATAACAATGGGAATCTTATTTATGACGGACAGGGTATTTATACATTTACAATGAATGGAAAAACATATTTCACAACAGAGAGTGATTTGTATAATAGTATGAATACGCCTCACGATCCTGCTCAGCCTATTGATATTCAGGATTACTTGACTTACTACAATGCAAGCTATATAAAAACAAAGATTGAAAAAACAAATAATGCACTTTTGGAAACAGACGGCAATGGAAGATTTACATCTGTAAAATTTGATGATGACAGTGTTGTATACTCGCTTAATGTAGAAACAGTAACTGATGAGGCGGCTTATCAGGATGCAATGAATGAATACAACTACAAAAAAGAACAATATGAAAAAACAATTGCTGACATAAATGCTCAGACATCAATTATCCAACAGGAAGACAGAACGCTGGAATTAAGATTAAAGCAGCTTGATACTGAACAAAATGCTCTTGCAACGGAAATGGATGCTGTTAAAAAAGTTATCAAAGATAACGTTGAAAAGACTTTCAAAACATTTAGCGATTAATTATTCTATATGTAACGATTTTGTAATAAAGTGTTATAAAATCATTAAATGTGGAATATATTATATATATGGATATGTTTCAGACAGGTGTAAATAAAATCCCTGAAACCCTTACGGCTGTAGGGGGGGGGGGCTAAACACCCTAATTTACAGGGCTTTTTAAGCGAGGTGTTAAAATGAAAATTAACACCAATCTATCCTGCTTAATAGTGCAATCCAACTTAAAAACATCAACCAATGGATTAAATATAGCAATCGAGCGCATGACAACAGGTTTTAAGATAAACCATGCTAAAGACAATGCTGCAAATTATTCAATCAATACAAACCTCTCAAGCCAATTATCTTCCTATGAAGTAGCACAGGACAATGTATCAATGGGGCTTGATATGGTAATGACGGCGAAGGACAGTCTTGAATTAATTTCCAGTCATTTATCACGAATGCGTGATTTAGCTGAGCTGGCAGCTAATGGAACTTCTGGAGAAGGCTCTTTGCAAGCCATTCAATCTGAAATCAATGTGCGTTCAGACGAAATCAACAGGCTAGTGACGAATACAGAGTTTAATAATCTTAATCTTTTTGAGGGTGAACCTGAAGAGATGGGTGATTTTATAGCCAGAGTTGACCGATTAACGGAGGATGAAGCAATCGCTCAGGGGTATACAATCATAACAACTGCAGATGAGTTACAGGCTATGCAAGATAACTTATCTGGCAAATATATTCTTATGAATAATATTGATTTAGAAGGGTATGATTGGACTCCAGTTGGCACAACTGCAAATCCATTTTTGGGAGAGTTTAATGGAAATGGCTATGTGATTTCAAATTTAAAAATAATTAAACCAGATGAAAATGATCTCGGGGTATTTGGTTATACAGGAACTTCAAGTATAAGTAACTTAGGACTGGAAAATATTGAAATTAATGGTAAAGATTACTGCGGTTCTCTTGTAGGACACGGGGGAGGTACCGTTAAAAATTGTTATTCAACTAACGCTGTTATATCAGGCAGGCACATTATTGGTGGTCTTATTGGCTGGGATTTTACTAACTCTATAAGTTTTTGTTATTCAAATTCAGATGTATCAGGAAATGGTTATGTTGGTGCTTTATTAGGAGAAAGCTATAATAGTGTAGATAATTGTTTTGCAGTTGGAAGTGTTACAAGCCCTTGGCTGGCAGGTGGTTTGATAGGAAAATGTTATAGTAAAATTTCAAATTCTTATGCTGCTGCAAAAGTGTCTTGTAATAACGACGGTGGCGGTCTGGTAGGAAGTGCGGGACAAGATCTGGGAAATTGTTATTGGGATATAGATGAATCCTCTCAGGTAACGAGTGCTTGTGGAACCGGAGTAACAACAGATGAACTGGAAGCCTTAATAGAAACAGGAATATTGCCTTCGATTTTAGAACCAGAAAATAAGTATTATCCTACAGTTTTTCAGGCCGGTATAGATTCATCGTCCAGCTCAAAAATTTCATTAAATATATCTTTTGCCTTGACCGTCCCTAAGATAAATTTATCAACCTCTGAGAACGCCAGAAATTATTTAGAAAAAATAGATGAGCTTATCAAACGTGTAAATGCAAAGCAGACCGAATATGGTGCCGCCCACAACAGGCTTGAATCAGCACTTGAATCAATTGGAGTAAGTATTGATAATCTTACCTCAACTCAATCAACAATTCGTGATGCTGATATTGCAGAAGAGAGCAGTGCGTATATTAGAAATCAAATTTTGCAACAGGCGGCAATGACGCTTATGGCAACAGCAAACCAGACTCCAGAACTAGCATTACAGCTGCTGTAAGAGTGTTTTTATACGTTTCTAGCATATTTACATTTATTTGGCAAATAAATCCTGTAAACATTTGAAACGTATAAGAAATTTGTGTAGTATAATATAAAAGGCGCTTTTGACTTTGGAGGAGTGTAGTTTATGAAAAGATTTGCAAGTACAATATTAATGACTGCCGTATTAATGGGTATAGGAGCAGCATATGCTGCAACTCCGGCAGAAATGTATGACGATGTGTGGAAAATCGTTAATAAAAAATATTATGATCCAACCAACAACTCACAGGATTGGAATAAATGGAGATATCGTTATCAAAATAAATTGAAGACAAAAGAGGATGCATATGTTGCAATTGAAACAATGCTAACAAGCTTAAATGATCCTTATACACGTTTTCTGGATCCAAAAGAATTTTCGGAAGAAACTCAGTCTATAAAAGGCTCTTTGAAAGGTATCGGAACCCAGATTGGACTTCGTGACGGCGAACTTGTTATCATTGCTCCGTTAGAGGACTCTCCGGCAGAACGTGCAGGACTTCTTGCGGATGATAGAATTTTGGAAATTAACGGCGAGAGTACAAAAGGTATAAGTATAGATGCAGCTGCAGATAAAATAAGAGGTGAAAAAGGCACTACTGTAACACTTCTTATACAAAGAAAAGGCGTTCCAAATAAAATTTATAGTGTAGTTAGAGATGAAATAGAAGTTAAATCGGTTTCTTGTAAGCCACCGTTTGAAACAACAAAAATTCCGGGAGATATTCAATACATACGTTTGAGCTCTTTTATCAGTAAAAATGCAGCCGGAGAAATTGAATCCATCTTGAATAATTCAAGCGGAATGAAGGGTTTTATAATTGATTTACGTTCAAACCCGGGCGGTCTTTTGACCAATGCAATATATATTTCAGACATGCTTTTAAGAGGCGGTGTAATTGTTAGCACTGTTGACCGTGACAGCTATAAAACTACTACAAGAGCACGTATGCAGCAGGTTACAGACAAGCCGATAGTGGTGCTTATTAATAAGGGCTCTGCTTCTGCAAGCGAAATTTTGAGCGGTGCTCTAAAAGATAATCACCGTGCGACAATAGTCGGGGAACAATCTTTTGGCAAAGGGCTTGTTCAAGAAATTAATAAGCTTCCAGATGAAGCAGGCATGAATATTACAATACAAAGATACCTTACTCCGTCAGGAAGTGATATTCATAAAAAAGGCATAACTCCCGATGTTGTGGTAGAATTAACTCAGGAGAACGCAGATGCAAAAGATGACGTTCAATTGAAGAAAGCTATAGAAATATTGGAAAAAATGACATGTCTAGTACAGGGGTAGGAGCAAATAGAAAAGAGTGGATTATCCGCGGGGGTAATGGCTCAAATAAAACATTAATTGACAGATTGTTAGAAGTTAGGGGCATCTCTTCTGAAGAGGCAAAGAAAGATTTTCTTAACCCTCTGAGTATAACACTGATGCACCCTAACGCTTTCTGTGATATGCCAAAAGCTGTTGATAGAATAGTTAAAGCCATTGATGAAAAAGAAAACATACTAATATACGGTGACTTTGACGCAGATGGAGTAACTTCAACTTCTGTTTTGATGAAAACTTTTGCATATTTAGGTGCAGAAGTTGATTACTATATTCCTGACAGGGAAGCAGAAGGGCACGGGCTTAATACAAAAGCTCTTGTGCAGCTTTTAACGAAAAAGAAACCAAAGCTTATAATTACTGTTGATAATGGTATTAGCAGTGTTGAAGAGGTGAAATTTATAAATAGTTTTGGGCGGGATGTAATTATAACAGACCACCACGAAGCTCCGGATGAACTTCCGCCTGCACTTGCCATTATAAACCCTAAATCAATGAACGCTCTTGATGATAAACTTACTACGGCTCAGCTTGAATCAATGACCTCGCTAGCAGGTGTCGGTGTTGCTTTTAAGCTTGCGCAGGGGGTGCTTGAAAGATTTAACAAACTTGATTTCTCATATGAAATAATGCCTTTTGTAACAGTAGGTACAATTGCGGATTTGGTCCCTTTGATTGGAGAAAACAGATATTTTGTCACTAAAGGGCTTGAATTAATAGCAGCTGGTAAACATTATGGTCTGAAAAGAATGCTTGATGTTGCCGGTGTCGGCACTGACAACGGGCTTACAGCAGAACAGGTCGCATTTACTATTGCTCCAAGGATAAACGCATCAGGAAGAATTGATACTGTCGATGCTGCTGTTAAAGTTATGATTTCCGAAAATAAACAGGAAATTGAAATGGCTATTATTTCGCTTGAAAACTTTAATAAGCTAAGACAGCAAATGTGTTCAGATACCTTTGCTGAAGCGGACGAAATATGGAAAGCCTCTAGAAGCAGAGATAATGCAATTGTTTTATTCTCAAAAGATTGGCACATCGGCATAATTGGCATTGTGGCTTCTAAGTTTGTTGAGAAATATTATAAGCCGACTTTTATAATGAATTATAATGAAGAAGCAAAATGTTTCAGATGTTCAGCAAGAGGTGTAAAAGAACTTAACCTTTATGACATCATATCTAATATTTCTGAAAATCTTGACGGGTTCGGCGGTCACCAGATGGCAGGCGGTTTTGCTTTTTCAGAGGAAAAAATATCTTTTGATGAGGTTAAAAAAGCTTTAAATAAAACCGTTGATGAAATGCTTGCAGGAAAGAAGCTTACTCCTTCATTGGATATTGATTTGGAACTTTCGATAAATGATGTAGATGTTTCTCTAGTAGAAGAAATTTCAAAATTAGAGCCTTTCGGGATGGCAAATCCATCTCCAGCTTTTGTTGTGAACAATCTCGTTCTAAAACAAAAAAAGCTTATGGGCTCCACAAAAGAACACTTGAAATTAACAGTTGAAACACCTTCCGGTACTTTAGACTGCGTCTGGTGGTCAAAGGGTGATGTTCCTCTTGTTGCCGGTGACAGGCTTGATATCGCTTTCGCCCCTCAGCTGAATACGTTCAACGGGGTAACTTCTGTGCAATTGATATTAAAAGATGTGCACTCAGATGCTTTAATGCAGGAAGAAACTTCAAAAACTAAAATTTATGACCATAGAAAGAAAACAAATATTCTTGCTCAGGTGAATGATTATATAAAAAATTCGAAATTAAAAATATGTGCTTTTGTTGAAGATAGAAGCATTTTGGAAACTCTGAAACCGTTTGAGGCAATATGCAAGAATATTTCAACACGGAGCAATGCTGAAAAGTCAGATGTTTTAATGTTTTTTGATTATCCGGCAGATGATGATGTAATGCAGAGTTTAATGACAACAGTGTCACCTGATGCAATTCACTATATGAATTACCAGAGGGGTAAATATAATGAAGAACTTCTTTTAAAGACTTTTTCTGGAATGATAAGATATACCTGTAATTCACTTAATGGCGATTTTAATCTGTGCAGGGCTGCTTCAGCACTTGGAGTTACAGGCGATGTAATTGAAACATTGCTTGAAATGTTTGAAGATACAGGTATGATTAAGATAACAGATAGAAAAACAGAAAGTTTTAAGATAAACTTTCTGGAAGCTGTAGAGTTATCGAAGGCTCTTCATACAACAAAATATTCAGAATTTGTAGAACTTATGAACACAATAGGTGATTATAAGCATAAATTTATGACAATGGATTTAGGCTAAACCTAACCCCTTTACTTAAAACCTTTTTATGCTAGCATGGTTTCATAAGGAGAAATATTTTTATGAAAAACTATGAATTATTAACGATTTTCAAACCAAGTCTTGATTCAGAAGAATTAGACAAAGTTGTAGATAAAATTTCTGAAGAAGTTAAATCTAACAAGGGTTCAGTATCTTCTGTTGACAAAATGGGCCGCAAAAAGTTGGCTTATGATGTACAAGGCTACAGAGATGGTTATTTTACAACTATGATTGTATCTCTTCCTGGCGAAGCAGTTGTTGATTTCAAAAGAAGTCTTAAATTAAACGAAAATATTTTAAGATTTATGTTTATGGAAGAAGCAAAGAAAGCTCAGACAGTTTAAGTCAAAATATGTTGGAGTTTTAATACAAACCAGAAAGAAAGTGAATTAAAAAGAATGACATTAGCAAAAGCAGTTGTAACAGGAACAGTATTCAGAGCACCGGAAAAACGTTTCACCCAAAATAACGTGCCGGTATCTTCTTTTGTGCTTAACATCGGTGACAGAGAAGAAATGCTTTTAAGAGTTATCGTAAAGCGTGCAGCTCTGGATGAGGCTGTATCTGCTCTTTCTAAAGATGACAGAGTCCTTGTAGAAGGCAGACTGCAGATTACAGCTGTGAAAAATGACAGCGGTGCTGAAAGAAGAATTTATGAAATTGACGCTAATACAATAGAACCGATGGGGGCAGGTTCTGCTCCGGCAGCAAAATCTTCCGGTTCTGGCGAAGATATCGTAAAATTTTCACAGGAAGAGTTTTCTGACGAATTAATCGGAGAAGACGAGATTCCATTCTAATGCTAGCGAACGGGCTGTTCAAGAGGCAGACGGACAAGTCCTGAATATAAAGCTGGTAGTTATTATGGAATGTCTGCCGACCAAATGTTGAAAAAAAGGCTAGAAAGGCAAATAAAACAATGGCAAAACAAGATGCACAAGATAGAAAAAAACGTAAGACCTGCTCATTCTGCGCAGATCACGTAGAATCTATTGATTACAAAGATGCAGCAAAGTTAAAAAGATACTTAACAGAAGCAGGAAAAATCATTCCTAGAAGAGTAACAGGCAACTGTGCAAAACACCAGAGAATGGTTACTACAGCTATTAAAAGAGCTAGAGAAGCTGCAATTATTAGTTATGTATTTGATTAATTTTGAATGTAAAATCAAAAAAGTATAAATATAGGAATGGCGGAAAGTTTTTTTGCCATTCCTATGTTCGCGTTTATTAGTATTTAAAAGAGGATGCAATTATGAACAATCAAATCACAATCAGATCCGACCGTAAGGATGATTACACATTTCAGTACAAGGGCGAAGATGTAACGCTCAAAGCCGGTAGCATAATAAGTATAGCAGACGGCTTGGCAGAAGTTGTTCTTCCAACCTGCGCAATGAAGATTGTGAAAAATCTGATTGTAATTAAGGATGATGTTAAGTAGTGAATTTATCCACTCATTGACAAAAAATCTTTAAAGACTAGAATTATAATATAACTTAGTATAGTAAGTTAACGTAGTATATTTAATCAAAGAAGGAGATTAATCTCATGGCACGTGAAAAGTATGAACGTACAAAACCGCACGTTAACATTGGTACAATTGGCCACGTTGACCACGGTAAAACAACATTGACAGCAGCTATTACAGGTGTTATGGCTGCAGCCGGTAAAGCACAAGCTAGAAAATTCGATGAAATCGATGCTGCTCCGGAAGAAAAAGCAAGAGGTATAACCATCTCTACAGCTCACGTAGAATACGAAACAGATGCTAGACACTATGCACACGTTGACTGCCCTGGCCACGCTGACTATGTAAAAAACATGATTACTGGTGCAGCTCAAATGGACGGAGCAATCCTTGTTGTTGCAGCTACTGACGGTGCAATGCCTCAGACTCGTGAACACATCTTGTTAGCAAGACAGGTTGGTGTTCCTAACTTAGTTGTATTCTTAAACAAATGCGACATGGTTGATGATCCGGAATTATTAGAATTAGTTGAAATGGAAGTAAGAGAACTTCTTTCTTCTTATGAATTCGACGGTGACAATATTCCTTTCATCCACGGTTCAGCTTTAAAAGCTTTGGAAGCTGTTCAAGCTAATCCAAACGTACAACGTGGTGAAGATAAATGGGTTGATAAAATTTGGGAATTGATGGATGCAGTTGATACATACTTCCCAACTCCAGAACGTGACTTAGACAAACCGTTCTTGATGCCTGTTGAAGACGTATTCTCTATCACCGGTCGTGGTACTGTTGCTACAGGTAGAGTAGAACGTGGTATTGTTAAAGTTGGTGACGAAGTTGAATTAGTTGGTCTTGGCGAAACTAAGAAAACAACTGTTACCGGTGTTGAAATGTTCAGAAAACAACTTGACCAAGGTCAAGCTGGTGACAACATCGGTGCATTGTTGAGAGGTATTGACAAGACTGAAATCCAACGTGGTCAAGTTCTTTGTAAACCTGGTTCAATTCACCCGCACACTAAATTTACTGCTAACGTTTACGTTTTAACTAAGGATGAAGGCGGACGTCACACTCCATTCTTCCCTGGTTACAGACCACAGTTCTATATCAGAACTACTGACGTTACTGGTTCTATCAAATTTGAAGGCGAAATGGTAATGCCTGGTGATAACGTAGTAATGGAAGTTGAACTTATCAACCCTGTTGCTATTGAAGAAGGTATGAGATTCGCTATCCGTGAAGGCGGTAGAACAGTTGGTGCTGGTGTTGTTGATAAAATTATTGAATAATCTTAATTTTATAAAACATTAGTTTGAAAAGGAGCGGCTTTTAGTTGCTCCTTTTCTTGATTTTTTAAAAGGAGTATTGTGTATGCGTGTTTCTAATAATTCAAAGAGTTTTTGCAGCTTTAGTGCTGTAAATACTAAATATTTAAATGAAGCAAAAAAAGACTATAAGTTATTATGGTATGTATCACCAAGTATTTTAGATTCTATAGAAGTAGATCATTTTATGCGCAGAATGTCTGACAAAGATGTTATAGACACTCTAGAGGCTATAAGACCTTTTGCCAAAAACCTTGAAGATAGAATTGCAAGATTGCTGCCCAAGTTTGATGCTAGAATTGATTTTTAAGTATTAAATTAATAGATAATTATTCTTGGTATTAGTAATAAAAGTTTTTTTGTAGCTCTTTGGTACTTCTATACAAACATATTCTGTTTTTTTCTTTAGACCGCATAAGCCAATTACCGAGTCATGTTTAAAGAAATTCTTAATAAATTGCATATTTAAATCCTTTCCAAAGTATGGTATAATAACACTACTTATTTAATGAGGATTGTGATTTAGTCAAGGTAAGGAGTTGGCTAATACAATAATTTCGTATTTAATATAATTTTTAAAGAAAGGTTGAAAACATGGCAAAAGTAACAAAAGAAATGGGGATAATGGATATCGTTCAACAGCATCCAGAAGCAATTGCAGTATTCCAGAAATATGGCATGGGATGTATTGGCTGTGCTGCTGCACATTTTGAAAACCTTGAAGCAGGGGCTAAAGTTCACGGATTTAATCCAGATGAAATGGTGGCAGAAATTAACTCAATTATAGGAGAGTAATAACTTGTTAATGTGGCAATTTTTGTGCGTAGTGGGTATTGCATTTGTAATACTCGAAATTTTTACGCCAAGTATGTTTTTCTTAAATTTCGCACTCGCAGCTTTCATTACAGCAGCAATATCTTATGTATATGCGAGTAAATTTGGTCTTGTGCTTATTTTCTTTGTCTTGTCGTTTCTTTCATTCGCGTTTTTACGTCCGTTGCTTCTTAGAAGGAATTCAAAGGAAACTGAAACAGGAATAAGTGGTAAATATATAGGAAAGAGTGCGAGAGTTACTGAAGATGTTACTGATTCAAAAGGAGTAATAACTATTTATGACGAGCGATGGGAAGCAAGAAGTATTGATGCTTCTCTTATTCCAGCCGGTTCAGAAGTTAAAATTGTTAAAAATGATGGTTTAATAATGTTTGTAGAGAATAACAAATAGGAGAGTTTTTATGATTTCATTATCAATTTTTTTAATAGTTTTAGCACTTGTTTTTGTGGCTAAAGGTGTTATTATTGTACAGCAGGCAGAAGTCGTTATTGTAGAGCGTCTGGGTAAATTTGACAGAGTTCTTCAGTCAGGGTTTAATTTCATAATTCCAGTTTTAGAAGCTCCTAGAGCTATTGATTGGAAAGTTACACAAAAAGGGTTTGATGGCTCAACTTATTCAATTATTCAGAAGAGAACAAAAATTGATTTAAGAGAAGCTGTATATGATTTTCCAAGACAAAATGTAATTACTAAAGATAATGTTTCAATAAGCATAAATGCGTTGTTATATTTTCAGATTGTAGATCCGAAGTCTGCTGTTTATGAAATCCAAAATCTTCCTGATGCAATTGAAAAATTAACACAAACAAACCTTAGAAATCTGGTAGGTCAGCTTGATTTAGACGAAAGTTTAGTATCAAGAGATAAAATCAATCATGAGCTTAGAGCTATTCTGGATGAAGCTACCAATAAATGGGGTGTAAAAGTTAACAGGGTAGAACTTCAAGATATTATTCCTCCAGCAGACATTCAATCAGCGATGGAAAAACAAATGAAGGCAGAACGTGACAGACGTGCAGCTATTTTAGAGGCAGAAGGTTTGAAAAAATCAGCAGTATTAAAAGCCGAGGGTGAAAAAGAGGCTGCTATCAACCGTGCTGAGGGCGAAAAACAAGCAAATATTTTAAGAGCAGAAGGTGTTGCTCAGGCTAGAATACTTGAAGCAGATGGTGAAAAAGAAGCTATTCAAAGAATTATTAATGCTCTTGCTGATAAAGGTCAGCCGGATAAATATTTGATAGCAATGAAATACTTAGAAACAATGAAGACAATAACAAGCGGTAAGGACAATAAGATTGTTTATATGCCTTATGAAGCAACAGGAATCTTGAGTTCTGTAGACGGAATAAAGCAGATGTTTTCTAAATAAATTTTTATGATAATATATATGCAAGAAAGGATACAGAATATGAAAAAAGGTTTATTAATGTTAATAGCAGCAGCTGCTTTTACAACAGCAGCATTTGCATATGACTATGATACAAAAGTGCCGGTTCCGGGAAAAACCCTTGCCGATGGTAAATTACAAGCTGATATGCTATTTCCTGTTTATGCATACGGTTTAAGAATTGCAGCACCTGACTGTCAAACTTTTTCTATTACAGACACAAATATAACTAAGCCTAAAAATAACGGCAGCTGGGAAGAAATTTGGACAGTAAAAGCCTGCACAAGAACAGCTAGAATTCCTATTAAGTTTAGTACAACAGAACAAGGAACTGATTTTGCAATTGACCCTATGGGCGTAAAAGTCGCAAAATAACGTACAGAAGAATTATATATTACGGCTTTGATTAATTTTCAGAGCCGTAATATAGTTTAGCGGGGAAAGATGGATATAACATTTGGAACGGACGGCTGGAGAGCTGTATTAGATAAAGATTTTACAGGAGTAAATGTAGAAAGAGTAACTCTTGCTATAGGGAAATATATAGCTGATAATTTTGGTTTTTGTAAACCTATTCTTATAGGATATGATCCTAGAAATAAGGCAGATGAATTTTCTGCTTTATGTGCGGAATTACTAAAAGGCAAGGGCTTTAATGTACTTTACTCTTCAAGGGTTGTTCCAACCCCTATTCTTGCATATAATGCACTTATTCAAAATGCCTGTGCAATAATGTTTACTGCATCACATAACCCTCCGGAATATTTAGGTATAAAATTTATTCCAGACTATGCAGGGCCTGCAACAAGTGATATTACAGATGAAATAGTAAAAAATATTGATATTGAATTTCCTGGTTCAGATTCATCAGGAACAATGCATAAAATTGATTTTGGAGCAAAATATAATAAACATATTGAAGAATTCATAGACTTTGATACCATTAGGAAATTGAAAACAAATATTGTATTTGATGGTCTGTATTCAGCATCTATAGGCTATTTTGATGAATTATTGAACCAGCATAAGATAAAATTTTCAACACTACATATGTATCATGATAATGAATTTGGCGGAGGAATGCCTGATCCAAAACCCAGATTTTTGAAAGAATTAATTGAAACAGTCAAAAAGATGCCGAATGCAATCGGGCTTGCTAATGACGGTGACGCAGATAGATTCGGGGTTATAAATGAAAATGGTGAATATGTTTCTCCAAATGAGATTATAGCAATTCTTCTTAAACATCTTAAAGAACGCGGTATTGATGGGAGTGTTGTTAAGACAGTTGGTTCAAGCCTCCTTATAGATAGAGTAGCTGCAAAACTAGGTATAAATGTTATTGAAACAGCAGTCGGATTTAAGCATGTCGGAGAAGCAATGCGTAAAAATAAAGTTATAATAGGCGGCGAAGAGTCTGGAGGATTGAGCATTCAGGGACATATACCTGAAAAAGACGGACTGCTTGCTAATTTACTAATACTTGAAACTATGGCTTCAACAGGAAAATCATTGATAGAACTGCAAGATGATTTATATAAAATTGCAGGATGCAGATTTTATACTGACCGTATAGATTTGAAGCTTGATAATCAGGAAGAAATTAAACCAATTCTCGAAAAGGTTAAGCAATTACAAAATATAGGCGAGTATACAGTAACATCAATTGATACTATAGACGGAGTAAAGCTTATGCTTGGTGATACTACAAAAATTCTTGTAAGACCAAGCGGTACAGAACCTTTGTTAAGAATTTATTTTGAGACAGATAATCGTAAAAAACTTGAAGATTTAAAAAATAAAAACTTTATATAAGTGCGATTTTGTTACCTGCAATGACTCGCAGGTGGGTGAGTGCCTTAATTAATCCATTTCCTGCTGGCGATTTTGTATCGGCAGGTATACTTCAATAATTATAGAGCTTACTCTCCCTATTTATAAAAATGTAGGAACAAAATAAACACCTATATAAAGTAATATCATTATGTCATACTTTTTTTTATATTTCAAGCGGGTTATTTTTTCTAAAAATAGCCATCAGGCTGATAGACAACTTAAACTTTTCAGATAAAAATGAGTTAGTGAAAGGGATTTTTTATGAGAGATTTTACAAAGCAGGAATTACTCATACTTAATCTTGTTGCCAAAGGTCTTATGAATAGAGAAATAGCAGAAGAATTAAGTATGTCTAACTCAACAACTAAAGCACATATGGAAGCTATTTACCGAAAACTTAATGTAACAAACAGGGTTCAGGCAGTAGTGAAGGCTATCACGCTTCAAATTATCAAAGTTTAACTTCTGTTATAATTGTGATAGAATTTTCGCATGAGTAGATTTTTGTTAAGAGAAATTCCATATAGCAATATCCATGTAGAACTGGCTGAAATAGGATTTGATTCTTTATATTTAGATGTTATATCAGAAAAATTCAGATATAAAAATATAAAAATATACGGATTATCAACAGCTCAGGCAAATATATTGAAACAAACGGCTTTAATCTTCGGAGCAGACTGTGCCGTCAATAGAAATGTTGTTACCGGAAAAATTGAAACCTCGGATGTAATTCTTTGCGGAAGCTATTCACAGCTGCAAAAGATTGTTTCAAAACTAAAGAGGCAGCCGTTTAAGCTTGCAATGCTTGCTGGGAAAATTCAGGACTTTTTAAACAAACCTGCCGGAAAGACAAAAATAACGGGGATTTTGAATGTAACTCCCGACTCTTTTTCTGACGGAGGATTATATTTAAAACCGGAAGATGCGCAAAGAAAGTTGATTTCTTTAATTGAAGACGGTGCTGATATGATTGATATAGGTGCAGAAAGTACAAAACCTTATTCAGTACCTGTTGCACCTGAAGAGCAGATTGCGCGTCTAAAACCAATTTTATCTTTTATAATAAATGAAGGTTTAACTACAAAAATTAGCATCGATACAAGAAGTTCAGCTGTCGCAGATTTTGCTCTGAATAATGGTGCTCATCTAATAAATGATGTTTCAGGATTCGAATTTGACAATAAAATGGCGAATGTAATTTCTAGATATAATGCAGGTGTAATAATTCAGCATTCAAAAGATAAAGCAGAAAATACACCTGTTTATAAGAATGTAGTAGATGAAATCTTTTTAAACCTTAAAGATAAAATCAGTTTTGCTCAGGAAGCAGGTATAAATGATATTATCATAGATCCTGGCATTGGATTTGGAAAATCCAGGGAAGATAATTTCAAAATATTAGAAAATATTCAAACGTTTTATTCTCTAGAATGTCCAGTTATGGTGGGAATCTCAAGAAAAAGGCTTCTGCATGTTCAGGATGCTGGTAATGATATTAAAGACGCCTTTACTCTTGCTTATTCCTATCCTCTAATGAGTGCTGGAGTAGATTTTCTTAGGGTTCACAATGTCAAACTCCATAAATTATTTTTAAATTCCTTACCCACATAGGCAATTTATATTCAAAATAAAATAATGTAATATGTAAAATACAGATTAGATGAGAATATAACTATGGGTATTTTAAAAGATTTAATAAGTATAAGTATATTTGTCATTTCGCTTTTTGTTTTATATAAGACAACTGATCATATTGTCGCTCTTGTAACAATTATTGCTGTTACAATTATATTTCTGATTAAACATGTAAGACTTAATAAATACTTAAAGAAAGAGGCTCAAGCTGCAAAGATTAGTGCATTTGAGAAAGATGAACAGCTCAAATGCATGCTGGAAAATATGCCTATATTAGCGTTTCTAAAGGATACGGAAAATAATTTTATTATCGGCAGCTCCTCTTTTGAAGAAGCTATTAATTGTCCAAGAGGAGAATTAAGCACCATGCATCTATCTGATGTTATGGATGAAGAATCCCTCAAATATGCACACAAAGAGGATGAAGAAATTTTTCGTACACAAAAACCTATTGTGGCTGAGAGGAATATTACATATGTAAATCAGCCATTTCTTGGCCGTGTAAGAAAAGCACCGGTCTTTGATGCTAATGGAGATATTAAACACATACTCGTAATATATGAAAATATTGAGGCAGAAAAAGAGATTGAAAGACAAAAAGAATACTTTATCGAAACATTGATTCATGATTTGAAAATTCCAACCCTCGCACAGCTCAGAGGGCTTGAGCTAATAAAACATGAAACAATAGGAACTATCAATGAAGAGCAAAAAGAGCTAGTAAGTCAAATAGAAGCTTCCTGTAAGTATATTCTTGACATGATTTCAATGGTGTTAAAAACATATAGATATGAAAATGGTAAAAAACATCTGGTGTTTGAATATTTTAGTCTTTCAGAGCTCGTAATTGAATGTTTTGAAGAAATTTCTCCTGTAGCTCAGGAAAAAGAAGTAGAATTTGTTTATAAGGATAACGGACTTAATACAATTATTGAGGCAGACAGAGTTGATATGAAGACAGTAGTTCTAAACCTGCTATCCAATGCCGTTATGTACTCTAATCATAATGAGCAGGTGACCGTTAATATAGAAGTTTCTACAAATCATATTCAAGTAGAAATTACCAGCCGCGGCATTACACTTTCAGAACGCGAATGTTCAACAATGTTTAATAAAACTACAGGAGAAGTGCCAAAATACACGACAATTGGGCACGGAATAGGCTTATATCTATGTAAAAAGATTGTAGAAAGCCATTACGGCAGAATCAGTGCCTCAACAGATGGAAAAATTTGTAATAAATTTTTATTCACAATTCCCTTAACTCACAAGAAACATCGTTTTGAAGCCTCACAAACTCTTTATATCTAACCTGACTCATTAACATTTGTAAAAAAATATATATTTTAGGCTGGCAAAACTTAAAAAAAATGTTAATATATGAATTGAAGGGATAATCAGTTTTGTAAAGAATTTTTAATAAAATGTCAATTTTTTTTGTTTATAAGTTTTAAATAGTCTATAGTCTTTAGGTGGAAGTGTGAAAAAAGAAAAAAATTTAGCAGATAAGATTACAAATCTTTCGGATAAAGCCCCGGTTTCATCGCCATTTTTTCAGGAAAAACTGGTGTCAAAGGTTAATGCTTTGACCTTCAATAACCGTGCTAATTCTCTTTCTAATCCACAAACTAAAAATTTCAATAATGATAAAGGCTTGACTTTAAACTACAAAATGGTAGTTGAGGAACTTGTTAAGATACCTCAAATATCGTCTATTACAGAATTTTATTCAAAAATATATTCTATTATTACACAAAATATCGATTCTGATTTCATAGCAGTAGGCTTGTTTAAGGAAAAATCAAGCTGTATTAATCTTACTCTTAAAGATAAGCTTGGAAATTTTTATTCTACAAAAGTGTTTCTTAAAGATATTGATAATCCGATTGTACAAGCGTTTTGCAATAAAGAAATTATTTTTAAAGATGATGTTAACTTCTTGAAACTGGCGTACTTTAAGAAAAATGCAGTTGTTATACTTCCTTTGATATCAGTGAATAAATGCATTGGCGTTTTAATAATAGAAGACAACTACGCAAGACAAAATATAACACTTTATAATCTTATTGCTAATTTTTCTGCGCTTTATTCTCATAATTTAGAACTGCAGGAAATGAGTGAAGGATACGCTAATACGGATAATCTTACACTTTTATACAACCATAGAGGATTTCAAGAAATTTTATCCAATGAGATTTCCAGGGCAGAAATTAATAAGCAAAAGCTTTCTATAGTAATGATGGATGTATGTAATATTACAAAAATCAACAGAGAACTCGGTCACGCAAAAGGTGATGAAGTTATTAAACTTGTCGCAGAAAAAGTTCGTCAAAATATGCGTGAAGGTGATATTGCAGGCCGTTATGGAGGAGATGAGATTGCGATTATTATGCCTAATACCTCTATAGCACAGGCAAAGTATGTTGCAGAATACTTAACCTATTCGCTTTCCTGCTGCTTTATAGATGATATAGGACCGGTTAAGGTTTCTGTTGGTATAGCAACATATCCTGACTGCTCGGAGGATAAAGAAAAACTTTTAATCTTAGCAGAACAAGCAATGTATATTTCTCAGGCAAAAGGATACAAAGATGGTATGTCTGCTATCATTAGTTCTGCAGACTTTAACTTCTGGGATGATGTTGCTTTAAAATCGTACGCAGAAGTTATTGGAAAACGTCATGCCCAGCTGGGTATAAACTTTGAGGATGAATTAATCTCAAAATTTAATGCAGACCATGCAATTTCTGGAGCAAGAATTTCTGAAATCGCAACATCTCTTGCAGGAGCAATTGATGCAAAAGATCCTTATACAAAAGGTCATTCTACTTCTGTTTCCCGTTTTTCAGAGGCTCTTGCAAGGGCTATAAATCTGCCTGAAGATGAAGTTGAGCGTATTAAACTGGGTGCGCTTCTTCATGACGTAGGAAAAATAGGTATTCCTGAAACTGTCTTGAAAAAAGAAGGGCCTCTCTCTGATGATGAGTGGGCAATTATGAAACAACATCCGACAATCGGTGCGGAAAAAGTGCTTATGCCAAATCCATCTCTGAGAGACTTAATTCCGATTGTAAAATATCATCACGAAAGAATTGACGGCAAAGGCTATCCAGAAGGACTCGCAAATGGAGATATTCCTTTGGCCGCAAAAATAGTAGCAATTGCGGATACTTATCATGCCTTAATCAGCGACAGACCTTACAGACGCGGAATGAATATTGAAAAAGCTATATCTATTCTTAACGAAGGCGCTGGAACACAGTGGGACGGCGATTTAGTCAGGACATTTATCCAAATAGCTCCGTCACTAGGTGTTTAAAATATTAGTTCTTAGCGTATTTCAAAAATGTCTGCACTTTTGTCTGCATCATCTCTTCGACAATAAGCCACTTACCATTTGGCTGCTTTTGAATAATCATATATGTTTTAAGTTTATAGCTTTCTCCAGATGGCTGCCTGAGTGATGAAATTTTATACTTTCCATTAGAGATAGGCGTTACTGAAACATTCGTATATGTATTTGTATAATGCCTTATTTTAGCTCCTGCTTGACCGAGTTTCATCTGGGTTATATAAGTTGAAGTATTAGTTTGTACGTCCTGAGTTGTTCCGTCAGGTTTTACAACCTGTCTTATGATTTTAGCACTCGGAGAGTACATATCTGGGATAGTTGTACTATAAGTGTTTGCTGCTTTAACATAATTGTTGAAAAACTGTAAAGCTTCCTGCTTATCATCAGCTAAAACAGATAATGATATTGCTGTAAATACTATAAAAGATAATAATACTTTTTTCATTTTAACATTTACCCCTTATACCTCTGGCAAATCACCTTTGACTTCTGCAACTTCACTGCAATCAAGATGGAAAACTTTATGCAGCCCTTCTACAGCTTTTTTAGCATCATCTTCTGCAACTATACAGCTGATTTTTATTTCGCTTGTAGAAATCATCTTTATATTTATACCTAAATCAGCCAGAGTTTTAAACATCGTAGCAGCTATACCCGGTCTATCAATCATACCTGCACCAACAATAGAAACTTTTGCTATTTTGTCATCAACGAAAACGTTGCTGTATCCAAGTTTTTCTTTAACGCTCTCAACAATTGCGAGAGTTTGTTCAACATCACCTTTATCTATGGTAAATGCAATATCATTTGTATTTAAAGCTTTTCTTGCGTAAGACTGGATAATCATATCAACAGAAACATTTGCATCTGCAAGTCCGTTAAATAATGCAGCTGCTGTTCCAGGATTATCTATCACATCACAAACAACAACTCTTAATTGCGATAAATCCGATGCAACACCGGTAACAGGTTTATGTAATTCCATTTCATCAACTCCTAATATTAAAGTTCCTAAATTATCCAGCTTAAAAGTACTTCTAACCCTAAGCGGTACATTATATTGTTTTGCAGTTTCAACAGCTCTCGGATGCAGTACATTAGCACCAACTCTGGCAAGTTCAAGCATTTCTTCGTATGAAATTTCATCCAGCCTTGAAGCATGAGGAACTATTCTAGGGTCAGTTGTATAAACCCCTTCAACATCTGTATATATATCGCATCTTATTGCATTAAGTGCGCCTGCAAGAGCAACTGCTGAAGTATCAGAACCTCCTCTCCCAAGGGTGGTAATTTCTAAATCATCTGTAACTCCCTGAAATCCTGCAACAACTACAACTTCACCTTTTTCCAGATGGTTGTTTATCTTATCAGTTTTTATGTTTATAATTCTGGCTTTAGAGTGAACTTTCTCAGTCATAATTCCAACCTGAATTGCATTCATGCTGACAGCAGGGCATCCCTGTGCTTGAAGAGCCATTGCTAAAAGAGCTATAGAAACCCCTTCTCCGGTAGAAAGAAGCATATCCATCTCTCTAGATGAAGGATTTTCTGAAATGTCTTTAGCCATTTTTACAAGATAATCAGTAGTATGTCCCATTGCAGAAACTACAACTACTACATCATGACCTAAATTACGCTCTCTAATAACTGCTTTTGCAACATTTTTTATTTTATCAGTATCTGCAACCGAAGTCCCGCCAAATTTCTGAACTACTATTTTTTTCATTGTTTTATACCTACAACATATTCTTTAATATTATATAAACAAATAAAATCTTTGACAACAATTCTTTTTTATAGTTTAGTGTTAAGAATTGTAAAAAAATGGTCGAAAAATTTTTTTAATAGCAAAAAAAATTTTTACCTGTTTTAACGCAAATATCAGGTTTAAAATGAACTATGTAAAAAGGAGCATAAATTTTATGAACATCAACGCAAACGAACTTTTGTTATTGAACAAAAAAATCAAATTTGGTGAGGGGGTAAATTCGGGGGTAAATACCTCTGACCCAGGAAAGTCAGCTGCTGTATTAGCGCCGGCTCCTGAATCAAACGGACCTCAATCAGGTATGAACGCTCTAATGTTTCAGGGCTTGAACAATGTTACTACTAATCCGACATTGGCTACAGAATTAAAAGTTATGAATGAGGCTGCGCCTCAACAAACTGAAGATAAGGCAGCAAATGAATATATAGCTCCTTATAAATCAAATCTTGCTTTTCAGGGAAAAGCTTCTAAAATGAAAACTTTAGCGATGGCAGCATTAATGGGTCTGGCTACATTAGGAGCTTCATCTGCATTGACATCTTGCGATGATAAAGAATATATTCCAGTATATCCTGAAATGCCAGATGTAAATGTTACTGTTAATATTGATTTTGCGGCAATTCAATCAATGTTTGCTCAGATGCAGGAATTGTGGAAGAAGATGCTTGAGTTGCAGCAGATTACTAATGAACAGCTGCAGCAAAATAATGAGTTTATCAAACAGCTTATTGAAATGTACAAAAACGGACAAGCTGATGCTAATGCTTTTTATGAACAAATGTATAACTTTATGATGTCGTCAGAGGCCAATCAAAAGACAATTATTGAACTTCTTACACAGAATGGCATGAAACAGGATGAAGCAAACAAATTCCTTCAGGAAATAATGCAGGAAGTTAAAGATGGTAATCTTACAGCAGCAAAAGCCTGGGAGAAGATTGTAGAAATTCTCGGTGATATTAGTAATAAACTTGACGGGGTCTTTGATAAAATTAATGACATTTTTGAAAATAACGTTGAGATGAAAGACGAAGTTAAAGCTTCTCTTGATAGAATTGAATCTCTTGTAGAAGCTGGAAATGCAAAAGTAGATATAACGAATAATCTTTTGACAGAATTGATTAATAAATATGAAAACGGTGCTTTGTCAAAAGAAGATTTCCAAAAACTTTTAGACGCAATAAGCAAGAATGGTGATAAGATTGATTCTACTAATGATTTACTCGGTCAAATGAAAGATCAGGATAAAGAATTACAGGCAGAAATTCTTGAATATATTGCAGCTGTAGGTTTTGAAATGAATCGTAACTTTGGCGATTTGATAGAAGCTGTAAAAAATAATACAGTAGACTTAAGCGATGTAAAAGCTCTGCTGGAATCTTTGAATCAAAAAGTTGATCAAAATACAGAAGCTGGTAAAGAAAATACAGAAGCAATTCTTAATTACCTTGGTGCAATCGGATTTGAAATGGTTTCTAACATGAATAAGATTCTTGATGAAATCGGTAACAATACAGCTAAGCTTAATGAGTTAACACAATTGTTAGCAAAAATGCAGGATCAAGATGAAAAATTCCAGAAAAATATACTTACATTAATTGAAAATCTTGGCTCTGAAATCACAGGTAAGCTTGATAACATTATCGGTAAGTTTGATCAATATGATTTCTCTCTTGAAGGGGTAGAACAATTATTAGCTAAAATTCAAGCTCAAGATGAAAAATTCCAAAAAGAAGTAATAGATTTGTTAAATAAAGTTGTAGGTGAAGTAGGAAATAATACAACAGAACTTAAGAATATTTCACAATTGTTGGCTAAAATGGAAAATCAAAGTGCCGAATTCCAGAAAAATGTTCTGAATGCTATTGATAAACTTGGTGTAGATATTTCAAAAGACTTAACAAATATTTTCAATGCAATAGAAAATGGTAACGGCGGTTCAAGTGAAAATATAGAAGCTCTGTTAGAAAAAGTTCTTGAAAAACTTGATACTATGGATAACAATCAGCAGGCAAGTGCTAAAGCTATTATTGAAGCAATTGGTAATATCAAGATTGAAGGCGGCGGAAACATCGATATTTCAAGCTTAGAAAAAATGGTTGCTGAATTAATTGATCTTGTATCAAAGAATAACGACCTGTTGGAAAGTATTGATGGAAAAATGGATGTTATAAATTTAACAATACAGGCAGCCAAAGATGAAATTATTGAACTTCTAGGCGATGAATTTGATAAGAACGATGTAAGATATCAAAATATTATCAAGACATTAAACGAAATCAAAGCTCAAGGCGGCAACGGCGGTTCATATGATGATACTGAATTATTGAAGAAGCTGGATTCTATCCTTGTAATCCTTGATAAAATTGGTAACAAAAACTATGATGATACTAAATTAATGGAAAAATTGGATAAAATTCTTGAAGCAATAAAAGACCACAACATTACTGTTGATATAACAGGTAAGGTTGAATGCGATTGCAACTGCGGCGGAAATCACGAAGGTATCCTTGGTGATATAGAAGATGTTCTTGGATAATAAGTAATATAGCTGGAAAAAGAAAGAGGCGGATGTTTAATCCGTCTCTTTTTTATAATCAAAACAATCATGGTTTCTTCTTTATTCAACGATATCTTGTTCAGTATATTCTTTTCCTGTTTTACCGTTAAGGTCTTTAAGTGCTGCATCAACATCGCGGCCTTTACCCTGGTTACCGTTACAGTCTGTAAGAATAACTTCATTGTAGCCTGTTTTCTTACCAACGGTTCCCATATAACCAACCGGATTTCCTTCAGGTTGTCTGAATGTAACTTTACCTTTGTCATTTCTTTCACAATCGCCGAGTTTTTCCGGAATGTTGATTGTTGATGGAATGTAACCTGCAAGTAATTTTTTGTATTCTTGTTCATTTTTTGAAACTGCTTTTTTGAGTGCTTGAATAGCTCCGCCTTTTCCGTACATTTTGCCGTAGCATTCTTTCCAGGTTGGGAAGTAGGCGTTAACAAGTTCTTCCCAGGAATCACCGAATTTAACTTTGTGAGGAAGTGTTGTATCAACAGGATTATTATTTTTTTCAAGAGGGCATTTTTCAGGAACGGTTTCGCCTTCTTCATCTCCGCCTGTTGTTATTTCTTCGTCGCCATCATCTTCTTCATCAGTATGTTCAACAGGAGGTTTGTCTTTCAATTGTTGTACAGCTCCGATAAGTTCTTCTCTGTTAAGAACACCGCCGTTACCAGCCGCATTGTTCAAGAATGTTTTGTAGCCTTCGCAATCCCAAACTTTGTTGCCGTCTTTATCTTCTGTTATGAATGTTGCTGCTATCATCATTAATGCATCTTTGTATTTAGGATCAATAGCCTTTTGTTTTACTTCGCTATCAAGAACCTTTGCGTATTCTTCAAGAGTTGTGCAATTGAACTGTGTTGATGTAATAGGTTTTTCAGGGCTGTCTTTTAGACCAGCGAGTAAACCTAATACTGCTCCAGGGATTGCTGCTTTTAATGCAGTGTCCATAATCTTTTTAGAGCCTTTCCATAAGAGCGGTACAACGCTTTTCTGGTCAATGATAACCTGCAGGCCGCCTTCAATTAAGTTCAAGCTGGCTCCTTCAATATTACCAAATTGATTTTTTAGATCTTCAAGAGTTTTACCAGAACATTTCAGGTTAAATTCAACGTGGTTTGAGTTTGTTACTTTTGAATCTAATACATATTTTTTGTTTGTTGCGGCAGAACCGGCTGCACTTAGGCCTGTAACTAATGCTCCGGCTGTTGCTGCAAGGATAGCTTTGCCCCAGTTTTTGCCTTCAACTTTGTAACCGCACATTTCTACAAGCATTTTAGCTTCTTGTTCTGATAGATTCTTTAATTCTGTTGCAGCAGCAAGCGCGCTTGTTGTTTTTGTTATTTCAGCTAATGCTTTGAAGTCTGATGTTTGTCTATCTAATTTATAGTTAGCACCAACATGTTCACCAATTATCATTGAGAGTTTAGAAACATCATATTCGCCATTGCCTTTGTCAACTATTAAACCGCTGGCTTTTAGTGTTTCAAATAACACTGTTTTCTTTTTGAAGAATAAGAAGGTTTTTCTTTTATCAACAGCATCATGAATTTCTTCTGCGCTGAGTCCGTCTTCTCTGATACCTTCAACTTCGTTTTTTGTAGCCTGATTTTTTCTGGCAACTTTCATGTCAGAGTCTTTTCCGCTAATCCATTCACCAAAGTTGTTTTCGCCTCCAAGAGCTTTTTTAGTGTATCTGTTATAGTCACCATCAGCTTCTAATGATTTTTTTGCATCTCTTTCAACGCCTTTAGAGCTGGTTGAATCTGATTCGCTGATTGCTTCCCTTACTGTTGCTCTGGCTTCTGGCATGATAGTTCTTTTTTCAAAATCACTGTCTTTTCTCTTCCAGTGAAGTGCTTTGTAGAATATATTACCATGTTTAAGGTAGTCTTTGTAATAGGAACCCTTATCTTTAAATTCTTTTCTAGCTTCTTTGTATGCTGCTTCTTCATCCATTCCTGCTTTTACAAGTTTTTCATAGGCTTCTTTGATTTCACCATATTCTTTAGATCTCTGTGCAACTTCGGCATTTTCAACTAAAGCTTTTAATACGTCTTTTGCGAAATCATCTTTTTTGCCAATCTGTAATTTTTCTTTAACAGTTTTTTCTAATTTATCAACATCGTCTTTTGATTTATAACCAACTTCATTGATTGCATTTAAAATATATTCAACCTGACCCTGCAAATCTTTGTATTTTGGATCATCTGCATTTACGCCGAGTCTTTCCTGGAGCTTAGCTTTTATTTCAGAAGGAGAAGCTGCTACTTCTTCTTTTAAAATTGTTACAACATACTTTTCCATTCTTTTAACATCTTTTTTAGTATATGTTGTTTGCTGAGGATTTGTTGCCGGTTGAGTTGTTTTGATATCAGCACCAAAGATTGCTTTGTAATCATCTTCGCTAACCTGACCATTTTTAACGGCTGCATCTGCATAACCTTTAAAAATTTCAATTTCGTTATTTTCGATAACACCATTTCCATCATCAGCAGCTGTTGCTAACTGTTGTAATTTCCCGCTTAACTTAGAAATTTCAATTCCTTCAATTCCCATAATAATATGCTCCTTTTCCTCGTATTTTTACTCTTGTATATATAAAGTATTTTTAGTTACGAGAATTGCGCAGAGCTTTTACAAAACTTTACAATTGTTAATAAAATTATTAAGAGTTTCAAGGGAACGGTTAGACAGCAGTTCGTTTTTGAGCTTTTTGTCTTTTTTAGGTAAACGTTTTTCCAACGGAGTTAAAATACCCCAGTTTGAATTAATTGGCTGGAGCGGCAAGTATCTTACAGAGTTATCGCGTGAGGATATGTGCTTAAGATGAGCAATGTCGGTTATGTAGAAAGTCAATGCACCCAGCATTGTTTCTCTTGGCAGACTGATAAGAGGTTCTCCTTTTATTCTTCTTGCCATATTAATTCCTGCAAGCATTCCGGTTGCTATAGATTCTGTGTATCCTTCTGTTCCTGTAATTTGACCGGCAAAGAATAGTCCTTTTCTTTGTCTGGTTTCTAGTGTAGGGTTAAGAATTTGCGGACTATTTATAAAAGTGTTTCTGTGCATTACTCCGTAACGAACAATATTAGCTTCTTCAAGCCCGGGGATTGAGTGTATTAATTCTTTCTGCGCTCCCCATTTGAGATTTGTCTGAAAGCCTACCAGATTGAACAGTGTTTTTGCCGAGTTATCCTGTCTTAGCTGCACCACTGCATAATTTTCAATTCCTGTACGTTTATCAATAAGACCTACAGGTTTCATAGGACCGAACCGGAGCGTATCAATTCCGCGAGATGCAAGAACTTCTACAGGCAGACAGGATTCAAAAAACTTTGCACCGGCATCTACACTGTGCTGTTCTATTCTTGGTGCATTAATTAATATATTATAGAAGTTTTCATACTCTTCTTTATTCATAGGGCAGTTGATATATGAAGCTTCTCCTTTGTCATATCTTGATGCCCAAAAAGCTTTATCAAAATTAATAGACTCTGCTTCTACTATCGGGGCAATAGCATCAAAGAAATGGAGATGTTCGCTCTTTGTGAACTCTTTAATTGCATCTGCAAACTTATCACTTGTAAGCGGGCCTGATGCTATAATTACTTTTCCTTCAGGTATTTCAGTTATTTCTTCTCTTACAAGTTCAATATCAGGATTGTTATTAATACGCTCAGTAACTGCTTTTGAAAAGTCTTCTCTTGCAATAGCAAGTGCATTACCTGCTGGAACAGCATTTTCGTATGCGATTTTAATAAGCTCGCCGCCTAAAATCTCCATTTCTTTTTTTAGAAGGCCGCTGGCATTGGTTATATCAGAGGATCCCAAACTATTAGAGCATACAAATTCGGCACAATCAGAGGTAACATGTGCACCTGTAGTTTTATTAGGCCGCATTTCATACAGCTTAACTTTTATTCCTCTTTTGGCAAGCTGGAGAGCAGCTTCTGAACCTGCAAGACCTGCGCCTATTATTTTAACATCTTCCATGTATAATCCTTTGTCTATTAGTAGCGGCCAACCTGATTTCTACCGTGTTCTTTTGCGTAATACAAACCTTTGTCTGCCCACTCTATCAAATCCTGAGGGGTTTGTGCATTATCAGGGAATGTTGAAACTCCAAGACTTATTGTAACATTAACTTTATCAACAGGAGTCAGATGAAATGGTGTTTCTGCTACAGCTTTACAAATTCTGTTCGCATTGAATAATGCATCTTCTGCTGAGGTATTAGGCAGGATAATTGTCATTTCTTCACCGCCGTATCTGCATACATAATCGGTTGCACGCGAATTGTTTTTAAGAATTTTAGCAACCTGCCTTAAAACGGCATCTCCTGCTTGATGTCCGTATGTATCATTGAATTTTTTGAAGAAATCAATATCAATTATGATTAATGAGAAAGCCTGATTGTATCTTCTGGCAATGTCTATTTGTTTTCTTAAAGTATCCTGAAAATATCTGTGGTTATACAGCTCTGTTAATCCGTCTATTGTAGCCAGTTTATACTGGTATTCGAAATCACGTGCTTTCAATAGATATTTAGCTAAGAATGATAGTGCAAATGCAGCCATGATAGAGATTACAGGCATTACAACCGGAATCCACAAATTATATAATTCCATTAAATAATATGAGATAAATAAATATGCAATGCCAAATAGTATTGTAGAAAGCGACGCAAATAAGGTTGAAGTCGATAGCATTACAATAGCACCGACGATTGCTATAACTGATGTAATTATAATAATATCAGTAAACGCATCCGTTTTTCTTATAAAGTTATTATCCAGCATATTGTTAAAGAATGTAGCGTGTACTTCAACTCCGGGATAAATAATGTTTTGTATAGGAACACTTTTATTATCCTGAAGCGCGGTTGCTGTTGTTCCGATAATAATAACTTTATCTTTAAAATCAAATTTTGTATTCAAACTCTTATTAGTGCCGGTCATTGCATTAATTACTTCATACATCGGTATAATTGTATGAGTTCCGCTCGGGCCGTACCAGTTAAGTATTGCATTTCCGTCTTTTGTAAGGGGAATTTTTGTATCAAATACTTTTAAGTTAGAATTTGCATCAATTACAAAATCTTTTGCATTTTTTTGTTCAATATAATCGGCACCTGCTTTAAAAGATAGATACGGATAGTATTTATCTTTATACATCATAATCGGTGTCACTTCTCGTAAAATACCATCACTGGCTCTCTGAACGTTTGTCATTCCTATATTAACTTTTCCATCGATTAATGAAGACATTATAGGTCTGCAGTTTTTATAACTTTTTTGTGAAAAATCAACGTTTGAGTCATTTTCAATATTTAAAGCCAGTCTGTCAGGCAAATCTATAGGAAGTCTTAAGCTGGAAGGCTGGTCATCAAGGTTCATTCCTGTATATATATTATTATACTTATTCATTGTTTCAGCTAAATACTTGTCAGCATCTGCTGTTGCTCTTATGGATTTAATAAACATTAAATCAAAAATTATTGATTGAGGTTTTTGTAATTCAAGATAGTTTATCAAATCGGCGTATACATTTCTCGGTATAGGCCATTCTCCGTACTTCTCCCATAAAGATTCTAAGCTTGCATCGTCTACTGCAAGTACAACAATATCTTTATTTGGCAGAGGACGTTTATGAATTACCTGTAAAGACTGCCTGTAGTCAAAAGTTCTGTTTTCTGCTACTTCAAAAAAAGATACTATTACATTCTTAAGTGTTTTATTGTTTTGTAACAGTACAAAACCTATTAATAATGTCGCAAGGACAAGTAACAAATAAGTTCCATAGATAAACCATTTTGTCTTAATAAGATTTTTCATATCTCCCCCAAAAATTGTAAATTATATTCTAGTATAGTTAATTTTAGCTTTCTTTGCAAGGATTTTATCCACACAAATACTCTTTTCAATCAGGCTGTTATTGAATTTCAAAAGCTCTGTTGATTGGAGTAAATCAAGCGGGTTGAGTAAATATTTTAATAAGCATTCTTCATGTAAATTCATAATACTTTCTATGACGGCAAAACTTGACAATTCTTTAATAATTATTAAAACGATACTGCATATGTATGATATTTCCCCAAAATATCTAAAAAAAATAAAAAACAAGCCGATAAAATTATTAAAAGAGGTGAAATATATGTTTAACGGATTTTATCCAAGGTATGAATTAGAGGCACGAATACAGCACACAAAGCTTGACAGCTGGGGTGATTTCCCGTCAGCAAGAATGAACAGAGTGGAGGAACCTTCTACTACAGATTTTCAGAGTGTAATGTCAGGCCTCGTAGAAGGACTTAACACCTCAATGAATGCGCCTGATAACCTGTTAAAAGATGCAATGATGGGCTCAGAAAATGTAGATATCCACGATGTAATGGTAGCAATGTCCAAGGCAGAAATTGCTGTTAATGTCGCAACCACTGCAACTGGTAAGGTCATACAAGCGTATGATAAAATAATGCAAATACAGATTTAAGCTTCTCAAAATTAATATATATGTGTATAATAATCTTATAGGGAAGGACTATGGACTTTAAAAAGTTACTTGAAAATAAAATTCTTTTAGCCTCAATTGTAGGAGGTGTTGTTCTGCTTTTAATTGTATTTATTATATGCGGAACAATAGCAGCTTCAAGTAAGTCAAAGAATGATCAGATTGATGTCAGCAAAGAACCTTTAAAAGAAGATGTTGATCTTTTAACAACTGACAATCTTGGAAAAGCTCTTGAGATTCAGGCCCTTCTGGCTAGAAATAATATTGTTGCAGCCCGTGCCGTTGATGGTACTAAATCTGTACTTCGTCTTAAAAAAGGCGACTGTACACCTGGTATGAAGAAGTGTACAACCGAACAGAGAGATAGAGCAATTATGGTTATTGTTGAAAGCGGTTTGTACGACCAGAATGTTGGTTTAGAAATTTTTGATAAAGGTGATTTTACTTCTACTAAAGAGGATAAAAGAATAAGACTCGTAAGAGCTATGAATGGCGAGTTGGCTCGCTTAATCAGAAGAATAGATGGTATTGAAAATGCATCCGTATTTATTTCAATTCCTGAGCAAACGATGTTTTCGTCTATGCAAAAACCAGTAACAGCAACTGTACAGCTGCAAGTCGCAGTCGGTCAAACTCTTAATATGGGAACAATAAAAGCAGTTTCTAACCTGCTTTTAGGAAGTGTTTCCGGCTTGAAGAATGAAAATATCTCTATTACAGATACAAATGGGCATGTATACAATAGTTTAGTAGATGCTCAATCTGAAATGCTTGCAAGGCTTCAAGAAAATGATAAATACATGCAGGAGAAAGTTCAAACCCAGTTGAATAGACTTATCGGTCAGGGTAAGTATGTTGCGACAGTAAGTACTTTCCTTAAGCAAGCTCCTGTTGAGAAATTTACTATAGAGTATGATCCACAGAAGAAAGCTTCTGTTACGGAACAAACTTTCTCAGAAGGTCTTGGTGACCAGACTATGGACACAAATAAAAACACCAATGCTGTAAGTGTATATCTTCCAAACGGACTTCCGGCAGGCAGCTCTGACTCAACTCAAAATAGAAGCTATTCAAGAACTGCACGTGAAACCCAGTATGGTGTTACAAAGGTTCAGACAAATGAATATATGTCGCCAGGCACGCTAGAAGAAATTTCAATTGCAGTAACATTAGAAAAAGATGCACTTCCGGTTGAGCTTACATTAGAAGAATTAAAAGAACTTGTTGCACATGCCGCAAGCCCTAAGGCTGATCCTGAAAATGTGACAATCGCATTTGCCGATTCGCTTGATCCATTTATGGCCGGTGATAAAAACGTCAAAGCTCCTATAAAAGCTGAACACGGTAACCCGTGGTGGCTTGCAATAGCTCTGCTTGCATTTGGTCTATTCTTCGGACATAAAGCTTTAACTCAAAAGATTAATGCTGCAAAAGCAGCTCAAGAAGAAGAACTCAATCGTTTGAGAGAAATGAATGAGGCTCAGGAAAAACAGATTAAGGATTTAAGCGTAAATGCTGCGGATTTAATCCAGAAACAGTCACAACTGCAGCAAGGCCTGCTTGAACAGCAAAACCGTCCTGCTGCAATTCCTGCATCAGGTGCTGAAATTCGTGAAGCTCTGCGCGAATTAAAACGCGAATTTGACGGCGTTGATGAAGCCGAAGCAGGTGAAAAAATCAGAAGCTGGATTGAACAAGGATAAAGAGGGAAGCTTAAATTAAAGCTTCCATTAACTCTTCAAATTCCGGAAATGATATATTTGTCCATTCAAATCCGTTTATTGCAATTTCATTTTTGCATACAAGCCCTGCTATATAAAAACTCATTGCAAGCCTGTGGTCGTGATAACTTTCGAGTTCTGCTCCTCCGCTTAATTCTTTTTTCCCTCTTACAATAAAACCGTCTCGGGTTTCTTCTATATTTACTCCGATTTTTGTGAGTTCATTTACTAAACACTTAATCCTGTCAGATTCTTTGTTTCTCAAATCTTCTGCATTTCTAACAATTGTTTCACCCTTTGCCTGAGAAGCTAATACAGCAATTACAGGAAGTTCATCAATTAATCTTGGAATATCTTCTCCTTCAATGACACAACCATTTAAAGTTCCTGTATATTGTACTCTTATGTCGGCGCAAGGCTCACCTGCAATTATATGTTCATTCATTATCTCTACGCATCCGCCCATTCGAGATACAATGTCAATTATTCCTGAACGTGTATGGTTAACTCCAACATTTTTAATAACAAAATCTGAACCTTTAACTATTAATCCTGCTGCAACAAAGAATGCTGCAGAAGAAATATCTCCGACGACATCAATATCTTTAGCTGTTAATTGTGAAGGTTTAACACAAACACTTGTTCCGTTAATTTTTATATCAGCACCAAGATATTCAAAAAGCCGTTCTGTATGGTTTCTTGAGGTGTAAGGCTCTATGAAAGTGGTTTCACCTTCCGCGTTCAATCCCGCAAGCAATAGACAGGACTTAACCTGTGCGCTTGCCAACTTTGACTGGTAAGTAATACCTTGAAGCGGGCGTCCTTTTATTGTTAATGGTGCGTGGCCGTCAACAGAAGTTATATCAGCTCCCATAAGCGTCAAGGGCTCTATAATGCGTTTCATTGGGCGCTTTGACAGACTTGTATCCCCAATCATAACAGAGTCAAAATTCTGACCCGCTAGGATACCTGATACAAGGCGCATTGTTGTACCTGAATTACCATTATCCAGAGGTGTTTCAGATTTTTTTAATTTACCTGTGGATTTAATTTTTAAAGTTTTGTTGTCGAGAAATTGAATATCAACACCAAGCTGTTTGAATAAATTTAAAGTCGAATGACAATCTGCCCCGCTTGAGAAGTTTCTTATTATGCATTCACCCTTGGCAATTGATGAAAACATTACAGCTCTGTGTGATATTGATTTATCAGAAGGGATTGTTATACTTCCTCTGAGCCCTTGTTCAAGCTTTTTAATAGTTTTTAGCATATATCAAAAATCTCTTTACATTTTTTGAAAACTTCTTTTGCCTTGTTTAACTCAAGCATATTTGGCCCGTCACAAAGAGCTTTATCAGGTTCAGGATGTACTTCAAAGAAAAGCACATCTGCCCCTGCTGCCATAGCGCATTTTGCAAGCGTCGGAACAAATCTTCTGTCCCCGCCTGTTGAATCTCCGTTTGAACCAGGCATTTGAACGCTGTGAGTAGCGTCAAATACTACAGGATAGCCAAATTCTTTCATAATAGGAATTGCCCGAAAATCAACAACAAGATTTCCGTAGCCGAATGTTACTCCTCTATCAGTTAGCATAATTTGTTTATTACCGCTGTCTTCAACTTTTTTGACAAGAGATTTCATTTGCTGCGGTGCCAGAAACTGACCTTTTTTAATATTAACTATTTTACCTGTTTTTGCCGCCGCAACGAGTAAATCTGTCTGTCTGCATAAAAATGCTGGTATTTGAAGAATGTCTGCAACTTCAGCAACAATAGCCGCCTGCTCCGGAAGATGAATATCCGTAACTATTGGAAGCTCAAATTCTGATTTAATTTTTGCAAGCATTTCCAGCCCTTTTTCCAGCCCCGGGCCTCTGTACGAAGTGATAGAAGAACGGTTTGCTTTATCAAAAGAGGATTTGAATACATAATTTATATCCAGTTCTTCACAGACCTTTTTTAAACCTTCTGCAGTTGTGCGTAGAATATCCATTGATTCTGCCGCACAAGGTCCAGCTAGGATAGTAAGTTTATTTGCACCGATTTCAAAGTTATTAAGTTTTATAGCCATAATTTCTCTCTTATTACTTAATTTATATCCCAACGGCCGCAGGTACCGCCCCATCGAGCAATTATGTTGCCTTTTATGTCTCCAATTTTTTCAACGTGACCGACTGGTTCTGCGCCTTCAAGGATTGTTATAACTTCACAATTGTTAGAACATCCTGTACACTGGCAGGTTACTGACTGGAAGTTCATGCTTCCGACTTCCCATCCTTTAAACTTGGTTTCAGTTTCAGTGTACTGGTGGTTTTCCATTGCAAGAAGCGCTGCTCCTATTGCACCCATTGTCTGGTGATTTTCCGGAACAACAATTTTTGTGTTTAAAGCTTCTTCAAAAGCCTTAACCATACCGGAGTTAGTAGCAACACCACCTTGGAATGAAATCGTAGGAAGCAGTTCTTTACCTAAAGCAAGGTTTGAAAGATAGTTTCTCACAAGTGCCTGACAAAGCCCGTAGAGCAGGTCTTCTACCGGATAGCCTAACTGCTGCTTATGTATTAAGTCTGATTCTGCAAAAACACCGCATCTTCCGGCAATACGTGCTGGATTATCTGAGCGCAGAGCTGTTTCTCCGAATTTTTCAATAGGAACATTTAATCTTTGAGCCTGATGGTCAAGAAAACTTCCTGTACCGGCTGCACAAACTGTGTTCATTGCAAAATCTGTAACAATACCGTCACGGAGAATGATTATTTTACTGTCCTGCCCGCCGATTTCCAGAATTGTTTGTACTCCCGGAATATTTGTACTTGCAGCAACTGCGTGCGCTGTAATCTCATTTTTAACAACATCAGCTCCTACAAGAGCACCTGCAAGGTTTCTTCCTGAGCCGGTTGTTCCTACTCCTCTTACAGAATAATCACACAGTGCTTGCGATATTATCTGCTTCATGCCATTTTGCACTGCATCAACAGGTTTTCCTGCAGTCTTTAGCATATATGAATCAACATATTTACCTTTTTCATCTACCAGTGCTAATTTTGTCGTAACCGAACCAACATCTATTCCTAAATATACATCTAAACTCATCTTTTTACCTTCTTCCCTCTGAATTTAATGTATTTATTATATCACAAAAGTATGTATCGGGGCTTAAAGTTTTGTAACAAAAGGACAAATAAAAGGTGGAATTTGTAGGATATTTATTAATGGCAAGAAGAAACCGGATTTGGGGTGAGAAAATGGGTTAAGCCTGAAAGCTTTGAAGGCTTGAGATATACTCCTCTTGCAACGGATTGTGTAAAGTTAAAGAAAACGCCGTTAGCTGAATTTAAAAACTATATGGCAGGAATAGAGCGTGAAGGTAAAAACTTTGTGCCGGAAAATATGGATTCGCTAGCCGGGCAATTACAAGTAGGGATTCTTAGAAAAAATCCGTCTATTCAAGGGTATAGACATTTTATATTTCATAATGCGGATAATTTGAATGTTTCAAAAGAAGAGTATTACGAACTGATTGATGAAATCGCTAGAAAAGTGCAAAAAGAAATCAAGCAAAATCCTGGTAATTTGCGAAAAGAGTTTATTGATAATGCCGGAAAAATACATAAATGGGCAGAAATTTTTGCAACCCAGCATTTTGAAAACGGGAAAAATATTTACAGCAAATTTTATGATGAAAAAATGTATAAAGATGCTGTCAAAGAGTATACGGAGTTTGTTGAAAAACTAACCGGTAAAAAAGTTCTTATTGGCTGTACAAGCAGGATGAATTTCCCAATATCAGCACTAGGAATGTTTAATAATCCAAAAGCTTATAAAGATGTTGATTATATCTTATTAGGACACGGTAAAAATTCCTCACTTATAACGGATACTAAAAATCCGCTTACATGGCGATTCTCTGATAATGATAAAAGTATTTATGAGTTTGTAGAAGAAAATGTTCCAAAAGGGAAAAAGGTGATGGCATTTTGCTGTGAAACAGACGGCATAAGAAAAGCCGGAAAGACAGCTGGAGAAATTGTTGATAAAAAAGGGAACAGGATGTTTGGGGTAGGAAATGAAGTAATGAACCAATGAACCAATGGAATGAAAACAATCCTGTAAAACTCTGTGAAAGCGGAGTAAGGCATATTAAAGGACATCTCTATACTTCCCGACATAATGGCTGTGATATTGGAAGCTTACAAGGATACTGGAAAGCTGGAAGTTTTACTTTAAATACACCTCAAGACCTAAAATTTGTTTACTATGATTTAGATTTTAGTAAGTTTACGGTGTAACTCCTAAAATTTCTTTAGATGTGCATATGCAGCATCCATTGCTTTTTTGCCCATTTTGCCAAAGTCAATTGTATACATTGTGCTGTCGCCGATTTGGATTACATCAGCAATCTGCCCTACTCCTAATTTGTCGTGGAATACTCTTTCACCAACATTAAAGAAGTATTGTGTTGCAGTATTTTTTAATTCTTCTTCAACTTTTTGCTGCTGCTGTGCTTCTGCATCCTGACGTTTTTTTTCTTCAAGCTTGCGCTTCATAATATTGTCTTCAAAAAACGCCTTAATTTTTTCCTCTTCTTTTTCCTTGTTGAGCGGACTTTTTTTGATAATTACCCTGCTTGGAGTGCGCTGAACAACATTTGTTGTCTTTTTCTGCGATGGAGCAACAAAATCTTTGCCAAAACCTGTACTGCTTGTATTACCCCTGCTCGCCGGTGCAACAAAGTTTGAACCGAATCCGGAAACCGGTTTGACAAAACCATCTTTGTTAGATTGTACTTTTTTAACCGCACTTGTAAATGTGCTCTTTGGTGCAGTGTATTCTGAAAATGCTGATTCTTCCTGCTCTATCAGTTTAGATGGAATTTCTTCTAAAAACCGGCTTGGGGAATAATATTTGTATTCACCCCACATCTGGCGCCTTTTTGCGGTTGTTAAATATAACTTGGTTTCAGCTCTTGTAACGCCAACATACATAAGCCGTCTTTCTTCTTCCAGCTCAGAAAGGCTGTTAGAACATCTCGCAGAAGGGAAAATTCCTTCGTCGCATCCGGCCAGAAATACTATCGGAAACTCCAGACCTTTGGAGGCGTGAAGCGTCATTAAGGTAACATTGTTTGCGATTTCGTCCATACCGTCGATATCAGACACAAGAGAAACCTGTGAGAGAAATTCCCCGAGTGTATTGTCCAATTCTTCCGGTTCAAATTCGTTTGCGACGTTAACGAGCTCCTGTAAGTTTTCTATTCTGGTCTGGTCTTCATCTGTCCCAGAGGCTGTAAGCTCGCGTAAGTAACCGCTTTTTTCAAGAATTAAACTTAAAAATTCCGGAAGTGAATATCTCGGCTCAGCTTCTTTGAGCTTATCAATCAATGTCATAAAGTCTTTTAGCTTAGTCGCCGTTCCTGATTTTATCGCTTCTATATCATCAACCTCGCGGATTGCTGCGAATAAGCTAATATCTTTTTTATCTGCGTATTCTTGTAAATGTTTAAGTGTTGTTTCTCCTATTGCACGCTTTGGAACATTAATAATTCTTCGCAAGGACTGCGAATCATCATTATTATAAATTAATTTAAGATAGGCAATTGCGTCTTTAATTTCTTTACGGTCATAGAACTTAAGACCGCCGTAAATCCGGTACGGTATACCGGCAGCAATCAGGGCTTCTTCAAGTGCTCTTGACTGGGCATTTGTTCTGTAAAGAATTGAAAACTGATTATAATTATCCGAAGTATCTCTTATTGATTTAACAATATAATTTGCTTCATCTGCTTCATCCTGCGCTTCATATAGGGAAATTTTTTCCCCGTCGCCTTTTTGGGAATAAAGCACTTTGTCCACACGCTCTTCGTTATTTTCAATAATTGCGTTTGCAGCATTAAGAATATTAGCAGTAGAACGGTAATTTTGTTCCAGTTTAACGAGTTTTGCGTTTGGAAAATCGTTCTGGAAGTTCATAATAATTCTAAAATCCGCACCCCGCCAGCTGTAAATTGATTGATCCACATCACCTACAACGCATAGTGAGCGGCTTTCCGGTATGTCCTGCTGCAAGTTTGTGTATAATGCTTTAACTAGCTGGTACTGAGCCTGGTTAGTATCTTGATACTCGTCGACCAGAATATGCTGGAATTTGTCGTAATATTTCTTTCTAACTTCTGCATTTTGTTCAAGAAGCTTAACACAGAGCATAAGCATATCGTCAAAATCTATTGCATTGTTGTTATTGAGGGTATTTTCATAATACTCAAATATTTTGGCTATATTTTGCGACTTAAAATCACGTGCAAAAGTTGCAAATGTGTATGCATCCTGCATTTTGTTCTTTGCATTTGAAATAACAGCTTTAATAAGTTTAGGCTGATAAATTTTATCATCCATATTCAGCTTTTTGACAGCCTGTTTAATTACAGCAACAGAGTCTGTTTCATCGTAAATAGTGAAGTTTTTATCCAGTTTTTTACCGGACTGGAAAGAGTAATTTTCTATATCCTGTCTTAAAATACGCCCGCAAATACTATGGAAAGTACCAACCCACATATATTTAACGATATTTTCGCCCAGAATTGCAGAAAGTCTTTCTTTCATTTCTTTAGCAGCTTTATTAGTAAATGTAACAGCAAGAATTTTGCCTGCAATTGCTCCATTTTGTATCATATAGGCAATACGTGAGGTCAAAACCTTAGTTTTTCCGCTTCCAGCACCTGCGAGTATAAGTAAAGCACCTTTTGTAGTCTTAGCTGCGTCAAGCTGCTCTTTATTAAGATTCTCTAAAATATTTTCCATTCCCCTATTCCCAAACTGTCAATTTTGTGATATTATATATCAGCATACACAAAATATTTATAAATGACAATACAGTTTTAAAGGTGGTACGATGAGCGATATTTTAAATTCAATTGACGATGAAAAACAGCCTTCCATAATGGTTCCTATTGGTGATTTGGATACAGCTGAACACTCTCCGGATACAGTAGATGAGCTTGCTATGGAGTTAGCTACTATAAAACAGCCCGCCAAAAGAATTGCAATTATCGGTTCAAGAAATCTTGCCATTACTCATCAACAGATGATTGAAACTTTAACAACAGCTCTTGTAAGACAGGGCAATACTATTATTACATCAGGCGGCTCCTGCGGTACAAACGCAGCAGCAATTCGCGGTGCTATGAAATCTAACCCGGATAAATTGAAAGTTATTTTACCTCAAACAATCGGTCAGCAGCCTTCTGATGTTCAAGACCAGCTTATAGGTGTACCTAATATTGTTGAACATTCGGATAGAGCGATGATGACTCTTGCTGATGCTTCAAGAGTATGCAACAGAGAAATTATAGATGACTGTAATCAGTTAATCTGCTTCCTTTCTCATACAAGTAAAACGCTTCATACAGCTGTTGAGTATGCAGAAGAGAATCACAAAGTAGTTACAGTATTTTACCTGGATTGATAGAGTATGGATTTGATAAAAAAACTCACAGGCAAGAATCCTGATGAGTATGAAGGTGTCGCAAAATCACTCGTTGACAATTCTGATGTCAACCTTTTTGCAAAGCTTGTAAAACAGGACGATTTTCTGTTCGATTTTGTAAAAAATAATGTAGCAAATCGTATAAAAAAAGCGGTTAATCAGGATAACTATCTAAATCTGTTGAATTTTTTAGATAATTATTCTCCTTCTTATGATTCTGTCATCGCTGAATGTTTATATAATTTCGGCGGGATTGAGATTTTGCCGGCTATGAAAGAAATATTTGTAAATGGAAATGTTGAGAAGAAAGCTTATGCCCTTAAATATTTCTCTTTTGTGCCGCGGGAATATGTGGAAGAATTATTACCGCTTATCAGACAGACAGCTGTTTCGGAGTTTGAACCGCTCAGCATTAATTCTATAGAAGTTTTATCTAAAATGAACGATGAAATTTTTAAAACAGAAGCTCTTCAAAAGTTAAATTCTGAAGATGAATTTGAACAGTATAACGGAGTTAAGTATCTTGTTGCTTTTAAGGCTTTAGATGCACTGCCCCAAATACTTCAGGTGATGAAAAAATCTTCACTTTCTGAAAATATAGCGTCTGAAATTCCTTATTTGGTACCGGTAGAGGATTTAATAAAAACAGATGACGGGGTTTTAGTATTGTGCAATATTGTAAGTGCTATACCGGAAATTATTCCGCCATCGGCTGTAATTGATTACAATCTATTTAGCATTTTTGAAGATTTATATTTAAATAATTTATCAAGCTCTTCTGCAGTTTTATTAAGGCTTGCACAGGAAAAATTTGCTGAGCTTACAAGTAATGACGAGTATTTGTATGATTGTGATAAGAATACAAAAGACGAAGTTTTTGCAATAAATCAGCTTCTGGTCGGAATTGACAGCTATAAATTGAAGAACCTGCTTTATGATGAACTGTATGATGAAAGTGATTTTGTATTTTTTGCAGTAGATTTTGTCGATGAGCAGGAAGAATTAGAGGTACTGCTCGATAGCTTAAATCCTACTTTGATATTGAAAGTTCTTTCAATATTGAAAGAGAAGGGCAAATTGACTTCTGAACATAAAACATCTGCACTAAATACTATTAATGCAGATGAGATTAAACAATATATAGATGCATTATGATGAGTAGCTTTTCATAGAAATTACATATATAATAAACAGAATAATAAAAATTGAACAAGCTATTATATTAATAATAAACCAGGCTTTGACCCAAATTCTTTGAACTCTGTGAAAATCTTCAAGGCTAGACCAGTCTTTATTTTCATAAGCCCATTCATTACCACGTATACCAAACCATATCATTAGACCAAGGCTAACAAGCGAGGAAAATCCCCCATATCCATATAAAAAAGAACGCACCCCAATTAAATTGATTTAACGAATTGTTTGTTTCGCGGCTGGTTGCCGAAATTTAAATCAACTGCCATATGTTTTCCTTTCTAAATTAAATATCTATCGTTTCCAAGACTAAGCCTGCCTGTAAAATCATTGATTAAATCAGAAGAAACCTTCCAGTTAATTTTTCCCTGCGGGTATTTGATAAAATGTTTGGTAGAACACATAGTTGTAACATAGCAGGCATCCAAAATGTTCATGAAAGAAATATCAACATCCATATTTTCGCAGTGATATCTGTCAATATAATTACAGATAAAATCCACTGCTTCCTGCGGATTTGTTGTATTCGGGGTAAGTATGTCACTACTAGGTAATAGTTGCAGCATGTATATTTTTTCCTTAATAATAGATATATCGGCTTGGCGGGAAAAAAGATTTAATAATTTTTTATTAAATACTGCAAATAGATGAGTTTTTTATTGTATAATTTTTCTCAAAGGAGAGTTTATATATGAAAAAAGAAAATGCACTTGATGCCGCAAAAAAAATAAAAATGCTAGTGTTTGATGTTGACGGAGTTATGACTGACGGAAGCATAACTTATGATGAAAACGGAGTAGAGTATAAAACTTTCAATGCAAAAGACGGTCATGGTGTTATAAGAATGAGAAATTCCGGTTTTGTAACTGCTATTATTACGGCCAGAAATAACGGTACAGTTCAGCATCGTGCTAAAAACTTGAATTTTACAGAGTTATATCAAGGTCGAAAATATAAACTTCCTGCTCTCATGGAACTTATGGAAAAGTATAATTTGTCATATGAAAATATATCATACATGGGAGATGATCTTCCTGACATATGTATTTTGGAAAAAGTCGGACTTGCTTGCTGCCCTGCTGATGCGGTCAAAGAAGTTCAGGAAATTTGTAATTTTAAATCATCCTTTGGCGGAGGTAAAGGTGCAGTAAGAGAGTTATGCGATTTTATTCTGGATGCACAGGGGATTGAAAAAGAATATTTAATCTCAGAAGGTTCAAGCAAATAATTTTGCATTTGCCATCCGGCCGCCGGTTATAAAAAGGTAACATTTTGTAAAAATCGTATATACTACGGCTTGTCCAAACCCTGACAAATTCGTATAATAGTGTACGTGTTACACTTAGTCGTAAAATAGGGGCGGAAACTTGAAAATATCTTCAATTAACTCGCAGATTCAATTGTCTAAAAAACAACTGACATCAAAAGATAGCAAACAGAAGTTATCACACAAAAATCAGCAGAATGGAGCTTATAATCCTTCTTTTAAATCTATTGGCATGTCTTCTGTGCTTGATTTATCTAGTTTTATGATGCAGTGGATTGAAAGTAAAGGTTATCTTGTTTCATTCCTTATTCAGGATGGTCTTGGTATGACTGCACCTAGAGTGTGGACAGGTTTTCACCGTGACAAAGAAATTACAGGTGAATATAATGTTCAAGAAGGTCTTGAAGTATTAGGCCGTGAAGGAATAACCGGACCTTATATTATTGGTGTAGCTCCGGCTATACTTGCTTTAACCGGCAAATTCTGTAAATCTACTAATACCAACACCAGACTTATAAAACGTTTGGGGGCAAATCTCAAAGAAATGATTTCAAAACCAGAGTTTGATAAGTCAATTAAAAATGATGCTCAAAAATTCAAAAATGAATTTTATAAATATAATTTGTCCAAAATTTATAAGGACACTGTTCCTAATGACACAAAATCTGAAGAAACAATAAACTATCTTGTAGCTGAATTTGAAAAATATAATTCAAAAGACAAAAAAGCCAGCAAGGAAGCTTTAAATAATATTGTTGAAAAGATTAATAATAAAATGGTTGAAAATTCTGACAGTTTGTATTCAATCAATAAAGTTTACGTAGGTACTGATAGCACAAAGACAGCTTTCAGTTCTGGCGAAGTTATAAGAGCTTTGAAAGATTTCGGAGAAGATGCAATTGCTAACAATTCTGCTGCTTCATCAATAGATGCCTCTGCTGTTGATAATATTAAAAATAATTTTGCAGCAAAACGTCTTTTAACAAATATTGCCAATATAGTAGTTACTCTGGGAGGCTTATCAATACTTCCGAAGCTTTATGCACCAAGTGATGTTGCTCCGGGTGCAAAAACAATGGCGCATCTGCAGCATAAAGACGGCAATAATAACACAAAAGATGCTTCAAATCCTTCTTTCAAAGGAAAAGGTATTAATACAGACGGTTTCTTTGCAAAATTTGGTAAGCTTATAACAAAATATACTCCGGAAAAGTTACATGAACTTTTGGAATATACCGGATACAATTTCTCTAAGACAACATTTGCACTTCTTGCAACTTTAGGGCTGCTGCTGCCGAGAGGAAAACGTGCATGGGATAGAGCTCAGATTGATGAAAACGGAAAACGTGATATGACAGAGATTAATGAAATACTTTTGCGTGATACTGTATCTTCCTTGTCTGTTGTATTTGCAGTTCCTCTTCTAACCAAAATGATGGTAAGAAGTTACGAAGATAAATTAGGCTTCATCCTGACAAATAGAGCTTCTGATGGTAAAAATGCCTTCAGAAGAGCAATGGATGTAATAAATCCTTACAGCGATTTAGAAGTTTTATCTGTAGCTGACTTAGACGCTATATACGGTAATATTGATTCAAAGGCAAAACTTCTTAACTTTTCAAAATTTGTTAACTCTAAGGGAGGAGATTTGGAAAAAATTATTTCTAAATCTGAAAATAGCAATGTAATGTTTAATGACAAAACATTCACTCTTGAGTCAATAAAGAATCTTTCTAAAGCCGAAAAAAATAAGAAGATTATAGAATTATTTGAACGAATAGATGAAGCTGATCCGCATGTAAAAGAAGGTATTTCAAAATTAATGAAGGGGTCGGGCAATATTAAGCACAATAAGATTGCTAAGATGGCAAGAGGACTAAATTCTCTGCCGGGATTTATTTCTACAGTGTTTATATCACCGGTTCTTCTTGGTATCTTAATACCAATGTTAACATATCATAATACCAGAAAAGCTAATGCGAAAAAAATGGCTGAAAAACAAGCATAAATTAGAAGTCTGAATTTATAGACATGAGTATCTGTTTGTTGTAATATGGTCGGGGATAAATTAATCGTGACAATTCCGGGGAGATATTATGAGATTACACAACTCTTACACAAATCAGATTGAAGATTTTAAAACCATTGACGAAAATAAGGTTAAAATGTATGTTTGCGGGCCTACAGTTTATGACAATGCTCACTTAGGACATGCAAGATGTTATATTACATGGGATGTTTTATACAGATATTTAAAATTTAAAGGCTATGACGTTACATATTGCAGAAATGTAACGGATGTTGATGATAAAATTCTGAAGAAAGCTGAAAAAGAAGGCAAAACCCCGGAGGAAGTTTCAACATACTGGTATCAAAGGTTTAGCGAAAGCATGAAAGCGCTTAATAATTTAAAACCTGATATTGAACCTTTTGCAACAAAGACACTAGGTGAAATGATTTCAATTGTAAAAGATTTAATAAACAAAGGATACGCTTACGAAGCTGATGGCGATGTGTATTTTAGAGTTAAAAAGTTCCCTGCCTACGGATATCTTTCAAAACAGCCTATAGACCAGTTAGAAAGCGGTGCAAGAATTGAAGTCGGCGAACAAAAAGAAGATCCGCTGGATTTTGCGCTGTGGAAAAAAGATGAAAAATTCGGGTATAAATCTCCATGGGGAGTCGGCCGTCCGGGCTGGCACATTGAGTGCTCTGCTATGAGCAGAAAGTATCTTGGAAAAACAATTGATATTCACGCAGGAGGAGCGGATTTGATATTCCCGCACCATGAAAACGAAATCGCCCAGTCAGAATGTGCTAATGGCTGTAAATTTGTTAACTACTGGCTGCATAACGGATTTGTGACTATTAATAAAGAAAAAATGTCTAAATCGCTTGGAAATTTTCTTACGATTGATGATTTGCTCAAAAATTACGATGCTAATACCATAAGATTTTTTATACTTACAAACCATTACAGAATGCCGGTTGAATTTTCTGATGAAGCTTTGCAGGCAGCTGCAAACGGTGTAAAAAGAATGCTTAATGCTAAAAGAACTCAGGTTGACGAAACTCTTGATATAAAAACGTTTGAAGAGTACAAAGAATTTGTAAGCGCAATGGATGAAGATTTGAATACATCAAAAGCTCTAGCTGTTCTGTTTGATTTGGCAGGCAAAGCAAATAAAGATGTTCCTTATGCGTTTACTCTTTTATTTAAGCTGGCTTCAACGCTGGGATTTACTTTTGAAAAAGCAACTCTTTCAGAAGAAGAACTTAATGCAAAACTAGCAGAGATAAGCACAGAGCTGGGAGAAAATTATTCTTCTATGGAAGAAATTATTGAGAAGAGGAAGATTGCAAGAGCAGAAAAGAACTGGGAGGCTGCTGATAAAATCCGTGTTGCTCTTGATAAGGTTGGAATTGTATTAAAAGATTCTAAGGATGGTACTATTTGGGAATTAAAATAAAATTAATCACAGGATTGTTTTTTCTGCTTGTGTTTTCAGCAGGAGTTCTTCCTGTATTTTCGGATGATAATATTGTAAGAGTCGGGTTAACTGATAATAAATTTCAAAATGTATTAAAGCAGGAAGTTACTGTTTACGGGACTGCGGAATGCGATATATGTGATAAAGAAACCCGTAAGATAATAGCTAACGCAGCTGAAGGAACTGACATAACTATTAGAAATGGTGAAGTCGGGCTCGATTTAACAATAAAAGGGAAAACAACAACATTACGCGATTTTGTAATAGTTTGTCCCAGAGGTGTTCTGGGGGTCAAAGATTTAACACGAAAAGGCAAACCAGCATTGTATCATGGAGCTTTTGAAGTTGTTCAGCATCCTGATAGAAAAGGTTTTTATCTCGTAAATCTGGTAGAAACTCAAGAATATTTAAAAGGAGTTGTTCCGAACGAAATGCCTGTAAGATTTGGGTTGGAAGCCTTGAAAGCTCAGGCTGTAGCTGCAAGAAATTATGTGTTAACGCCAAGAACACAAGCTTATAAAGAGTTTAATGTTGTAGATAGTGTTGCAAGTCAGGTTTATTACGGAGTGAATACCGAGGACGATTTGGCAACAAGGGCTGTAATGGAAACTGACGGAATTGTTGCTCTGCATAACAATGAACCAATCCTTGCTTTATACAGCTCTACGGCAGGGGGGTATACGGAAAGCTATTCAAATGCTTTTTCTGATCCTTTGACAAAAATGTTTCCTTCTATACATAAGCCGTATTTGACAGCAGTACCTGATAAATCAGAGTTTCAGCCTCTGAATGAAGAAGATAAAGCACGGGAGTTTTATGAAACAAAAATTCCTTCATTTGACATTGATTCACCTTATTACAGGTGGCAGAAAGAGTGGACAGTAAGCGAACTTGAGGATGTTCTTAAATCAACATTAGCAGCTCAATCCAAGACAGGATTTATTCATCCTGCATTTAAACAGGGGGATGAGTTGGGGCATATAAAAGATATTAAGGTTATGAAGCGCGGTGATTCCGGAAAAGCCATTGAAGTAGAGTTAATGACTGATAAAAATTGCTATAGAATAGCTAAAGAGCTTGTAATCCGCCGAGTTTTTCAAAAGGATGGAATATCTTTACCGAGTGCAAATATAATATTTGAAAATAAAACTGATAGTTATGGTAATATTACAGATGTTGTTATTATGGGTGGCGGTTTCGGCCATGGTGTTGGTATGAGCCAATACGGTGCAGGTTATATGGCAACGAAACTTAAACAGCCGTATTATAATATTTTAAGACATTATTATACTGGAATTAATCTTGGAACATTGCCTGTAACAGTATGCGGAGATGAGGTTAAGCAGACATTCTGGGCACCTATAGGAAGAGCTCAGCTTGTTATCACTAATTCAACTGCTGCTAAGATTGCCGTAAGAATTAATGGTAAGGCAATGGAATTTCCTGTCACCAAAACAATATTTCAAAAAGATTATAGAATTGATATTTCAAGATATATTGAAGACGGTGCAAATACGATTGTATTTTATCCTCCGACTTTGGGACGTGCAGTTACTTTGTATGTGGAATTGGTAGAAAAGTATGGATACGGTGAATAAAGCAAAGAAGGATGAAACGCAGAGTGTTCTGAAAGCTGCGTGGTTAATAGCGCTTGTAACAATTGCAAGCAAGTTTATGGGATTCGTCCGGGATATGGTTGTTGCAAATTATTATGGTGCAACGCTTGTCTCTGATGCTTATTTTTACGCGCTGCAAATACCATCACTTGCAATAATTATTCTAGGCGGAGTTGGAGGACCGTTCCACAGCGCGGCTGTTGCTGTCTTTTCTAAATTAATTCCGGATTTTGATTCTAAGCCTGATGAGTTTGTAAATAAACTATATAATACTTTTTTAACGGTTTCATTTCTGTTTTTTGCTGCTTGTTCCATATTAGGTTTTTTCTTTGCGGATAAAATCATGGGAATAATAATTTCTGCTGGTTCGCCTGAACTTGTTGCACTTGCTTCTGCGCACTTTAAAATTATGTCACCGGTAATTCTTATCGGTGGAGTAATCGGGATTTACTATGGGCTTCTGGTTACTCACAAGCAGTATATTCTGCCTAACTTGTCGCCAATGATTTTGAGTGTCGTTGTTATTATAGTTATTTCACTTGTGCATAATGATAAGTCCGGCATAGCTCTTGCAGCTGCAACTACACTGGGGGCTGTGTGCCAGCTGGCAGTTCAATTCCCCAAAATAAGACAAATAGGTTACAGGATAAAACCAAATTTTGATATAAAAAATAACCCGCAGTTTAAAAATATTTGCGAACTTTTATTCCCTGCAATATTGAGTTCCACAATCGGTCAGATAAGCATTTATATCGATATGTTTTTTGCATCAACTCTCAAAGAAGGCGCCTGGACTTCGGTTGTTTTTGCAAATAGAATTTTTCAATTTCCGGTAGGAATACTTGTTACTGCTTTTCTTGTACCTTTGTTTCCTATTTTCTCACGCCTTGCAGGCGAAGGTGATTTTGACGCGATAAAAAAATATTTTAATAAAGGTGTTGGCGTTTTGTTTTTTGTAGGGCTTCCGATGCTGATATTAATTCTGCTGCTTGCTCAGGATGGAATTTCTTTGATATTTGAACGCGGAGCATTTAATGCGAATGCTGTTGTAATGGTTTCGGAGGCTTTATGTTTCTTGTCCTTCTCAATACTGCCTTATGTATTTAGAGATTCTATTACTAGGGTATATTATGCATTTAATGATTCAAAAACCCCTTTTGCGATTGCAATGTCCTCAATTGCATTAAAAGCTTTTCTAAACTGGCTGCTTATTTTAAAACTTGATATGGGTATTGCCGGCATTACTCTTTCAACATCCTTTGTAACGCTATTTAATGCTGTATTTTTAGGGTTATTCATACATAGGAAAATTAAACTTGATTACAAATCACTATTCTTGAATCTCGGGAAGATGCTTCTGGCAGGTACAATTACCCTTATTGCAGGCTGGTTTATCTGCGTTGGTTTTGATAGATTAGAACTGCCAAAGTATATTTTTGAAATCGCAAAAATCATAACTGTGATGACTGCTTGTATGGGAATTTATACTGTACTTAACCTTCTTTTTAAGATGGATTATGCTAAAGAATTGCTTGATAGGATTGTAAAAACGGGGCATTAAATAATGCCCCGTTTGCTTATATTACTTTATATCATATTCAGAGTCTTTGTCGGCTTTAATAGTGCTCTTTCCGTCGGTTTTAACTTTTGTAGCACTGTCAAATATCAAACCTCTGTTTTTTGTATTTTCAAGTTCCAGTGTGCCGTTGTTTATGTTAATTTCGTTGACATCAGAGTCTTTAACGGAGAGTTCAATATTATTTCCCCAGAGAGAGCTTCCGCAGCGTATTCCGGCCGGCTTTGCTCCTTCTATGGCTACTTTACCGGTAACCATATCTATAATGGTTTTTACTGCGCCTGTTAGCTTTGAAAAATAACAGTTTTCTCCAGCTTCGTTTTTAAATAGGTAGCTATTTAGTCTGTTCAGAGGTTTTCCTTTGTACAGGTGTAATACATCTTCTTCAAAGTTGTCATATATAAGTTCCAGTTCAGTCCCGTTATTTATGTTAGTCATTCTAATTTTACCCTCTTCAGTTTTGAAGCGATAGTTGTTAAAATGTTCTGCTTCCTGTTTGTCAAGCTTACCGTCCTGATTTTTATCAAATAAACTTACCATTAATTTTTGTCCCTCTGAACCCTGTGCTTTTACTGTTTCTACGCTCATTCCTGCATAAGCTTGAACTCTTTCTTGTGCTGCTACGTTTGTCATAATTTTCTCCTTTTCTTCTTTCTTCGTGTTTTGGTTTTGCTCTTTGAATCGATTCTTATGTATATATAAAGTCTTTTTGTTACAAAAAATTGCCTAATAAATTGATATAAAATATCAATATTTTATAAAAATAAGTGTTTATAATACTTTTAGTGCTTCATAAAACTTAATATTATAAAGTTTGATAGGTAATTAAATATCAAAATAGTCCTGTAAGTTAAGATAAAATATCCTGTTTAAATCTGGTATCTAAATATAAAATATTAAAAAGACTATGACATTAAATATCAAAAAACAGCTAGGCGCCAGAATAAAAAAATTAAGGCAGGATAAAGGTTTTTCGCAGGAACAGTTTGCAGAAAAGCTTGGTATTGCTACAAGAACACTGTGCGGAATTGAAATTGGTAAAAATTTTTTTACAGCCGATACTTTAGAAAAAATTCTTGTTACGCTTGATGTTACGCCGCAAGACCTGTTTATGATTAATTACCTAAAACCGCAGGAAGATCTGGTTAATGAAATAATTCAAACGGTACAGAGCATAAAAGAGCGTGAAAAAATTGAGATTATTTATAAAATAATAAAGTCTTTTGAATAGCAATATCAACTAATTAACTGATTTATTTAGGTGTAAATCAGTTATAATATGTGGTATGACTTATGATTATAATTTATTAATGAATAAAGCAAAAGAGGCATCAAAAACCTCATATTCACCTTTTTCAAAGTTTGCGGTCGGAGCAGCAGTTTTAGCTAAAAGCGGAGCCGTCTATACAGGCTGTAATGTGGAAAATTCTTCTTTCGGGCTTACTATATGCGCAGAAAGGTGTGCTATTTTTAAAGCTATTTCTGAGGGTGAAAGAGAAATTCTAGCAGTTGCTATTTTTTCTCCTAATGAGGATGATTGTTTCCCTTGCGGTGCTTGCAGGCAGGTTATGTACGAGTTTCAGGGAGAAAATGAAATTGAAATTATAACTGACAACAACTCTAACCTGAATATACGAAAAATGAGCGATTTTCTGCCATTTGGTTTTAAAATATAAAGTCATAATTTGTGTTATACTATTTTAAGAAAACAAATTATGTATATTATTGAACTATTTATAAAGTGGCTTAACAAAAATAAACGTGGAGAGGGCGCAAATCCAGAAAATGTTTATAAAGAGAGTTTTGACAAAGAACCGGACGAAGCCTTAACATGTAGACATAACTTTATGCCGGTCGATAGTACAGGTAATGTGCTTGCTTGTACAAAGTGCGGTTTTGTTGTAAAAAAGAAGGGACAGGGATAAGTATTAAAACTACAAGTTTTACTTAGAACAAGAGGTTATTATATGCAAAAGTTTTTAGATTTTATATCATCAAAAAGTTTCAGAAATGTAATGTGTTTTATATTATTCACATTTCTAATGAGTGTTACCATATCTTCCCAAAATTACTTTTTCCAGAAAGTTATTGAAAACGGGATAAGCAAAAAAGATATTGTTGCTCAAAAAGACATTAAAGTAATCGATACTAAAAAAACTGAACAGCATAAAAAAGAAGTTGCGCAGAATGTAGAACCTATTTTGACGCAGGCAGAGGATGAGTTTATTGCAACAAGTCTTGTTACTCTGCAAAATTCAGTTAAGAAAATTCGTGAAAAGAATGTCAGCGATGAGGTTAAGAAAGAAGAGCTTAATGTCTTATTTGATGAAGCCGGTAAAAGAGGGCTTGTAGAATTTTTGCTTAAGGCTAATGATAATGACCTGCAGATGGTATTTGATAAAGCAAAAATCACTCTTTCATCTGTTTTGAATGTTGGTATTTCTTCAAAAGATTTTGAAAATAATAATGTTGATACAATAATTAAAAAGAATTTGCCAAATAATGTACCGCGTTATCAGGGTGCATTGATAACCGGGATTTTAAACCAGATTATAGTTCCTAATCTTGTAGTAGATGAATTTGCAACTGAGATTGCGAAAAAAAATGCACAAAATGCTGTAAAACCTTATGAAGTAGTGTTTAAAAAGGGTGATAAAATAGTTTTTGAAGGCGAACCGGTTACAAAACTTAAACGGGATGCATTAAGAGCGGCAGGTTATAATGTACTTGAGGTAAATTATGGCGGAATTATAGGTATTTATATTCTGATTGCATTTTTTACTTTCGTATTTTTGCAGTATGAGAGAAATTTTGAAAAGCAGTACTATGATGCAAAGCATATGCTAATGGCTGCATCATTTACACTGGTGCTGGGGTTCATATCAGCTCTTCTGCCTACGGGATTTTCTCCTTATATAATTCCGATTCCTGCCTATACAATTTTAATATCAATTTTTACAACTCCTAGAAACGCGTTTTTTGCTTCGACAATTGTTCTTGCAATTATTGCTATTGGAATGCACTGGAATATAGAAGTTGTTGTTTCATTTATGTTATTGAATACAGTAGTAATGACAGCTGTTTCAAAGCTAAAATTTTCAAAACGTTCTGATTTGCTAATTGTAAGTTCAAAAATATCACTTGCAGGACTTTTAATTGTAGGCGGTATATATTTCCTTGAAAAATATATGATGGATATTGACAATCTGCTGATTTTTAAAGATTTGGGCTGTATAGTCGTCAATTGCTTTGTAATCAGCGGTGTGCTTTTATTAGGTATACTTCCGATTATAGAAAATCTTTTCAGAATAATGACTCCATACGGGCTCGCAGAACTTGCAGACCATAATCAGGATTTATTAAAAAGGCTTATGCAGGAAGCTCCTGGTACATTTAATCATAGTCTTACAGTATCGCATCTGTGTGAAAATGCAGCAGAAGCAATCGGGGCTAATCCGGTACTGGCAAGAGTTGGTGCTATGTATCATGATATAGGTAAGCTCCTCCGCCCGATGTTTTTTGTGGAAAATCAGTCTTTTTACGGTATTGAAAATCCCCACAAAGCTTGTACACCGCGTTTTAGTAAAATGCTTATTACAGCTCATCCTAAGGATGGTATAGAACTTGCTAAGGATGCACATCTTCCTCAGGTAATTAATAACTTTATTTTACAGCACCACGGTACAAGTCTTGTAAGTTATTTTTATAATGAAGCGCTGAAAGAAGAAGGGGCAGAAAATGTAAATGAAGAGCAGTTCCGTTATCCAGGGCCAAAACCAAATATGAAAGAAACTGCTATTCTTATGCTGGCGGATGCTGTTGAATCTGCTGTAAGGGCTGCAAAAAATCCTTCAAATGAAGAAATTGATGCTATCATCAATAAGATTATAAAAGAAAGGCTGAATGATGGTCAGCTTTCTGATTCGCCTTTGACATTGAAAGATTTGAAAACTATTGCAGAGACGTTTTCCAGAATGCTTAGAGGTATGCACCATAAACGTATTAAATACCATAATGACCTTGTTCAGGAGCTGGATAAGAATAATAAATTGAACCATGAGATTTTAAAACCATCACTGGACACGGATTTAGAGTCGAAGGTAAAGGAACTGGAAAATAAAAAGAATGAAAACAATTAATATTTTCACGGAAAATATTTTTGACGGCTGGGAAGTAAACGAAAAAGATGTAATACAAAAAACCCGAGAGATGTTGGAGCATTATATACAAACGCTCGGTGATAGATCCTGCCTTTTTAAAAAAGAGTATCAAACAATTACTCTTGACATAGTATTTTGTGATTCTGCAAAAACACATGAACTAAATCGCGATTACCGTAATAAAGATTATCCTGCTGATATCATAACTTTTGCAATCTTTGCAGATGATGAAAATAGTTTTATTTTTGACGGTGATATTAATCTCGGAGAGATTGTAATTGCTCTGGATAAAGTGATTTCCGGAGATAATAGAGATATCAGCCTTTCAAAAAATAAAGAACAGGAGCTTTTCTTTTTAATCAGCCATGGGTTAATGCATCTTCTTGGATTTGACCACAGGGATGAAGAGGAATACAATTTTGTTATAGGGGAACAGCGAAAGGCTTTGGAGTGTATCAATTATGACAAAATTTAAGTCGCAGGGATTTAATAATACTTTTAAGAATGCAAGAAAAGGTTTTAGGCTGGTATTGAAAAGCGAATTAAATATAAGGGTTCATGTTGCTGTTGCAACACTCGTATTATTTGCGGCTTTGTTGTTTAAGTTTTCTGCTCTCGAATTTTGTATTGTTCTTTTTGTAATCGGGCTTGTTATTGTTGCAGAAATGCTCAATACAGCTATAGAATTTACTCTGGATTCAATATATCACAACAGATATTCCCGAATGGTAGGAATGGCAAAGGATATTTCTGCAGGAGCTGTAATGTTTGCTACAATTATTAGTGTACTGGTAGGTATAATTCTTTTTGGAAGCAAGCTTATTTGACAACGAATGATTGATTAAATATAATGGGCGAGTATATTAAATTTATTGGATAATTATGAATAATGACAACTTACTCTCTCTCTCTCTCTCTCTACAGCGATAAGGGTTTCCGGCTTTTTACGTTCTGGGAGCCAAAAGAAAAAATGCCGGCATACATAAGATTATGTATGCAAACCTGGAAGAAATTTTTACCCGAATGTGAAGTTGTTCTTTTAGATTATTCAAATTTAGAAGAATGGCTGGGGAAAGATGTTTATGACGAGATTTTATTTAGAGATTTTTCTTTGCCAAAACAGGCCGATGCAATACGATGTGCTTTATTAAAAAAATACGGCGGATTATGGCTTGATGCTGATACAATATTAACCTCTCCGCAGGTGAAAGATTACCTGATGATTGATTCCGAGTTAGTTATGATTAGTAAACATCTGGCTTTTATTAAAGCAAATAATAATTCTAAGATAATTGCGGACTGGTATAATCAAATCCAGTATAACTTGAAGTTTTACAAGGATGTGAAATATCAAAATAATGCTGTTCAAAAGATATTACATCCACGCCGTTACCGCAGAGTGGAAAACTGGGATTATTTAGGCAATTATATCCTGCACAAAATGCTCAAAACAAAAAACAAAAAGAAGTTTTTTAGTATTGATAGAATGGAGATTAATGCACTTCCAGAATTAAATAATAAAAAAAATGATAACCTGGTTGAAAACTATCAGAATTTTTATTTCGAAAATGATTATTCGCAAGATGTTATAAAGAATACTAAAGGAATTATACTTTTGCATAATTCATGGACGCCGCAGCCATTTCTACAAATGAATAAAGAAGAATTTTTAAACAGGAATAATACATTATCAAATGTGTTGAAAAAAGTTTTAAGTATGGAGAAATTTTAATGGTATCGCTTTTAGAACTAAATCCTGACGATAAGTGTTTGGTTATAGCTCCTCATGCGGACGATGAAAGCATTGGATGTGGCGGCTTGTTGTTAAAGTACCCGGATAATTGCGATGTAGTAGTCTTAACAGACGGGGGCAAAGGCGGCGTTGGGGATGAAAGGGTAATTATTGTTAATAGGCTTGCCGAGTTAAAAAATGCAATGCAGTATGCTAACATTAAAAATTATAAGAATTTGATGATACCTGATAGGGAGGCAAAATATAATACGCATGTGTTAAATCAATTAAATTTAAATAAATATGACTATGTTTTTATTCCTAATAAATACGAATTTCATGTCGATCATTCTTTCTTATATAGAAAAGTAAAAAAATTACTAAGATTTGCCCTGAAAACAAAAATTATTTGTTATGAGGTTTGGTCCCCAATTCCAAATCCGGATTTATATTTGGACATATCAGACGTAATAAATAAAAAGACTGAATTGATTTCTAATTATGAAAGCCAAATTCGGTGCAATGATTATGCCACTAAAACAATCTCACTTAATAATTATCGCGGATTAAGGGCTGGTGTTGAATATGCAGAGGGATATATAATGGTTTTGCCGCTTATTCAAAAATTGAAGCCCGCTTATCAAAAAACAAATGAACTCCTATATCTTTCATTTATGGGGATAAAAATTAAATTCAGGCTACAAAGAAAGATTTTTAGAAAATAGCAAAAAAAAACCTTTCTTAGAAGAAAGGTTTCGGAATCTTTTTCATTAATTCCTCATGTGTAGAAGGTTAGTGTGTAGGTTGTATGAAAGGTTTGTGTTATGTGTTTCGTGTTTATTTAATGCTTACATATATATAAAGTATATTTTAATTCGCGAATTGCGCAATACCTTATATATTGTTACAAAAGTTTACAAAATTGATTAAAATTTAAATAAGCTCAAAAATTCCTTCTGCATAAGTTGGATGAGCAAAACACATTTCTTTTATTTCAGAAAGTGTAATCTTATTCTGAATAGCCGTTAAGAGAATGTGTATAAGTGATGAGGCTTCTTTGGAGATAATATGTGCTCCGTAAATAAGATTATTTTTTGTGATAATTTTGATAAAGCCGTCTGTAGCATCATCACACCATGATTTTCCCAGGGCTGTAATCGGAAGCTTTGATATAGAATAGCTTTCATCCACATCCTGTTCTCTTAGTCCTACCCAGGCTATTTCCGGCTGTCCATAGATAACTGAAGGAGTAAGATTTTTCTCAAACGGTATATTTAATGTATACTCTTTTGCTTGATGGATAGCATAATGTGCCAGCTGAATTTCTCCGCAAGAATCTCCGAGAACTTTTGCATTGTCACAGTTTGGACACATTACAGGCGTTCTTCCTGCTGCAACAAGGATAATTTCTGGAGTTAAAATAACTCCGCTTTTCAGATAAACAGTTTTATCCTCAAGCTTTTCGATGCTGTCATTCAAGTAAAATTTTATCCCTTTTTGTTTATAAATTCTTTCAACTCTTTTTGAAACTTCAATATCAGCAGGCGGTATAAGATGTTCGGCCATTTCTACTACAGTTACTTCAGAGCCGAAACTATTGTAAATTCTTGCCCATTCTGTTCCGATAGCACCTGAACCTACTATAAGCACCGATTTTGGAAGTGCTTTTAAGTTTAAAACATCATCAGAATTGAGTATAAACTGGCCGTCAAATTCAAGTCCTTTTATTTCACGCGGTTTAGACCCTGCTGCAACAATTATATTTTTTACTTCATAGTCAGTTTCTGCAGCAGTAATTGTATTTTTATCTTTTATGCAGGCTTCTTCGTATACTGTTTTTACCCCGGAATTTTTTACTGCAAGCTCAAGAGATTTTCTTACTTTCTCAACAATCTTATCTTTCTTTTCTATTACCTTTGAATAGTCAAGGACAAAATGCTGTGGAAAGTTTCCGTCGTTTGTAAGTTCGCTAATGAATTTTAAGTTTGTATATATTTCAGCAGAGTGCAAAATAGACTTAGTTGGTATACACCCTTTATTCAAACATGTTCCACCAAGCTTATTTTTTTCAAATAAAACAACGGAGTATCCTTGTTTTGCAAGGTTGATGCCTGCTGTATAACCAGCAGGACCGCCGCCTATTATTCCGTAATCAAACTTTTCCATAATGCTATTTTAGCACAAATTTTTAAACTCTCATGCCATTTGAAGTTTGTGTACGGTTGTTAAGGTATTTCTTCTGCATATCAGACGCCATTGAATTTCTTACAATAGGAGTAACAATATTGGAAGAAACAATACTTGCTCCAATTGTTCCCATTGTTGTTACATAATTTTTGTATGAATAATATGATTCTTTTGGAAATTTTGGCTCATTTTTTAAAACTTCATCAAGATCTAATGAAAGCTTACCAACTTTGTCGCCATATAAATCTTTATTTTTATTAAGAAATGCTCTAACTTTAGCCGGTGCTATTTTCCCTGTAGAAGCAAGTTTAGAAATTACTTTTTTTGTTGCCTGAGTGATTAAGAAAAACGCACTTATATTTACAACAGCATCAGCAAATTCCTGTGGAACAAGGAAACTTTTTTGCTCCGGTGATATTTTCGGGTTAAATAATACAGCACCAATCTGGGCGAGAGAAGACAGCCCCCAGCCAATAGTACCTGTAACAACAAGCATAGTCGCAGTATTTTTTTTAAAGTTTTGATAAACCCATTCAAGGCCTTTTTGGAGGATGCCATTATTCATGTTTCTTTTCCTCCGTTTTTTCATTAAGGTAATTCGTTAACATTGCGGTCAAAGGTGCATCAAGGACAAAGTTTGTAACGCACATTGCAAGAAGTGCTATAGCCATAGCAAGCGCACTTCTATAATTTTTAAGAAATTTGGGATTGTCATTGAGTTCTTTAAGATATTTTTTAGGCAATAGAGCTTTGCTGAACTTTGAATTACCTTTAATATTTGTCATGCTTAGAATACCTTTGTATATAGGTCCCCTTACAACAAGCATACCAACTCCTGTTCCGGCAAGAATTTTTGCGATAGTTCTATTAACAGATACCCTTCTTGTTTCTTTGTCAACTTTATGGTTGCTGGCATCTATTGCAGGCTGTGTGAGAAGTGCTGTTGCCCCCATGATACCTCTATTTTCTGCCGGACGTGATACAACACTGTCAATATGCTCCCATTTTTCGAGTTTTTTAGCAGATTCTTTAACGGTATGCTCAGGTACAGCGTCAATTGCTTTCTGCATGACTCTGTCTTTTAGGGATTTTAGAGGTTTTCCCTGCATTGTTATGCTATTATTTATCGGCTGTATATTCATAACACTTCTTCCTGTCAGTATAAAACAACTGAAGCTTGAAAATTGACTTGTATATACGAATTGTTACAAATATGTTACAAACTAGAAAACCGGTGTTATAAATTATTTAAATGTGGAATATAATATATATAAGGATATGTTGTCGAAAATGAGAAGCTTAGTAAAAAAACGCTTAATCAAAATCCCTGAAACCCTTACGGCTGTAGGGGGGGGGGGTAAAATACTCTAGTTTATTAGG
>OJPG01000050.1_pt1 | contig 102765 bp, 91 predicted proteins | sample 1598431 | NCBI WGS metagenome assembly OJPG01 (sample SAMN03922473, study PRJEB24848) | human gut metagenome | isolation source: stool sample | host: Homo sapiens | place: Germany | collected 2010-11 | reverse complement strand
TATGGCGTTTTCGATACGGATGAAAAAATGCCGGGCCGCATTTGCGGCCCGGCGTCGAGTGATCCCGGCGGGATTCGAACCCACGACCGACAGCTTAGAAGGCTGTTGCTCTATCCAACTGAGCTACGAGACCATCGTTGAAACAACGCTGCAAAAGTAAGAAATTTCGGGCCAACTGCAAACTTATCGTCCGATTTCTTGCTCCGGACCCGGACGGTCCGCCATACTCCGGAAAAACGGTCCCGGCTCTATTTCGTGAGGTATTTGTCGAGATACATTTTCAGTTCGCGCGGCATGACGGGCTTGGTGATGAATCCGTTGCATCCCGCCTCCTCGGCGACGCGCCGGTCGGTGTCGAAAGCATAGGCCGTCTGCATGATGACGGGCAGACTGTCCGTATGGAGCCGAATCTCCTTCAGCGCCTCGATACCGTCCATCACAGGCATTTTAATATCCATCAATACGGCGTCGGGATTGTGCGATAGCGCATACGCCACTGCCTCCTTGCCGTTCTTCGCCCAGAGCAGGTCATACTCTTTCTTGAGGATTATTTCCAGCAGCTTGTAATTGCTTTCCACGTCTTCTGCAATCAGGATCAATGGCTTACGTTCGGATGTATTGTTGTCTGTCATTGTGTATTACGTTGCAGTTCCCGCAAATATAGGAAATTTTTTCCAAAACCGTCGTTCGTCAACGGTAAAATGTTCCTTCGAAATGCGTTGCGTTTCCGCATCCGTCGGTGACCGAAAGACGCACGGCGTGGGTGCGCCGCTGCGCCGGCGCGTCGAAGAAATGAACCAGCGTTCCTTTCATCGGAAAACGGTCGCAGGGAACCCATTTGCCGTCGATGTGCAGCCTCCACGAGGCGATGCCCGAGAAGTTGTCCGCGGCGCGGAACCGCACCCCTTCGGCCCGGGTGAGGTCGGCGCCTTCGGCGAAGAGCGGACGGATCGCGGGCGGCAGCGTGTCGGCTACGATCGCCAGGTCTCCGGCCGTCCGCACCGAAGCCGTCACCGCGCCGTCGGCATATGCGCCTCCGACGCAGGCCAGCGAGCCTCTGCGCGTGCGTACGGCCAGTTGGGCGCGTAGTTGCAGCGGGCGCGGCACGCTGCCGCGGAGCGTGACCTCCACGGCGCGGAAAAGGGGCGTCGCGGGGTCGAAGAAACGGTAGGCGGGCGAGAGCACGACGACGCCCGAATCCGCCTGCGGGGCCTCTCCGAGTCCGGGACGGACGAAGATCGGCTCGTAAATCGTCCCTTCGGGAATGCGGACCTCCGCCTCGCGTCCGACGCGCAGGACCGAAGTCCGGTCGGGCCGCAGCGTCACGGCCGTGGTGTCGGCCTCGGCGCGGAACTCCCCGGCGCGTCCGCGGACGGCGAATTCCAGCGTCGAGACATTGCCGCAGTCGTCCTCGGCCTCGATGCGGATGCGGCGCACCTGCCCTTCCGCCGTGCGTATCAGCCCGCGTTCCGCCATCGTCGGGTAGAAACTGTCGGGCGCGCCCTCCAGCTGGGCCAGGCGGATCGCCTCGTTGCGCGAATTGATTTGTATCGGGTAACAGCTCACGGCATCGCTGCAACGCGATATGTCGTAGGTGAAGCTGTCCATGCGGAATTCGAAGCAGGGGATGCCGTCCGCGAAGGCTGTGACGCGCCATACCCCGAAGGTGTTCCAGACATCGTTGCGGCGGTCGGTGACTTCGGCCACGAAATAGCCCCTGCGGCCTACGCCGACGGGTCCGTCGTGCGTCAGGGCGTAACGGCCTGCGGCCGTGCGGATCACGGCGTAGCTCTCCGGGACGCTGCGCACGGGCACGCCCTGCACGGTGTCGACCTCGACGTAGTGCAGGCGCACGATGCGCGGCGGATATTCGTCCCTGGGGCGGATGATTCCTTCGCGGACGGGGTTGTAGAGCCGCTGGGTCTCCGTGTCGCGGATTTCGTAATGGAGGTGTGGGCCGCCCGACGAACCGCTGTCGCCCGAGTAAGCCACCACGTCGCCCTGCTTCACGGGCCAGGTTCCGGGACCGAACCAGAGGTTCACGCCGTTCGACCGGCGTTCGTAACGCTCCCTGCGCACGTGCCGCTCGATGTCGTCGCGGAAACGCCGGAGGTGGCCGTAGACGACCGTCGTGCCGTTGCGGAGCGTGAGGTAGACGGCGCGCCCGTAGCCGCCCGCCTGCAATACCACGCGCGAAACGTAGCCGTCGGCCGCGGCCACGACCGGTTTGCCCTCCTCGGCGTCGGTCTTGATGTCCACGCCCGCATGGAAATGCCCGGGACGGATTTCGCCGAAATTGGCCGAGTAGAGCCGTTGTTTGAGCTCCCGCAGGGGGTAGATGTAGTCGTTGGGGTCGAGTTGCTGGCCTTGTGCCCCGAGGCAGGCCGTCGTAAGCAAAAAAAGTATTAGAAATCGTTGCATGTGTCCGTCTCCCTGACCATTGCCGAGGCTGCGTCCATGACGGCCTCGTAGTCGTATCCGAGCGAAAGCCCGTAGCGTATCAGTTTGGTTTTCAGTTCGTATTGCGAGGTGTATTTCACCGTCCGGGCCTTGCGTTCGAGCTGCTGCGCGAGCCGCTCGCCCATTGCCGGACGGTCGGCCTGCGACAACGCCGCGTCGATCCGTTCCTTCGAAACCCCCTTGCGTTGGAGCGCCGTGCGGATTTTGTACTCGCCCCAGCCGCTGAGCCGCAGTTTTTCGCGCACGAAGGCCTCGGCGTAGCGGCTGTCGTCGATAAAGCGGTCGCGCACCAGCCGGCCGAGCACCTGCTCGGCATCCTTTTCCGCCACTCCCCAGCCGCGCATCAGCCGCCGGGCGTCGCCCTCCGACTTTTCGGCGCGGGCGCAGAGGCGCATCAGCGCCGCGAGCGCCTCGTCGGGCGTTTTGTCGCGTTTTTTCCTTATTTCAGCCGGGTGCATACCATGCGCGGTTTTCCGAAGAGGTCCTCGCGGACCTCGGTGTCGGTGTATCCTTCGGCGCCGAGCATGCGGACGATCTCCGCCGCGGCGCGTTCGTAAATCTCGAACCAAAGACGTCCGCCGGGCGTCAGCATCTGCCGTCCCGCCCGGGCGATGGCGCGGTAGAAACGGATGGCGTCGTCGTCGGGGACGAACAGCGCCAGGCCGGGTTCGTGGTCGCGGACGTTGGGGTGCATCGCCGCGCGGTCGCTCTCGGGAACGTAGGGCGGATTCGATACGATCGCGTCGAACCGCTCCGGAAAAGCCTCCTCCAGCCCGTTCAGGGCATCGGCTTTGCGGAGCGTGACCGCCGCGCCGAGTTGTTGGAAATTCTCCGCCGCCACGGTCAGCGCGTCGTCCGAGATGTCGGCGGCGAAGACCTCCGTCCCGGGCATCCCCAGAGCCAGCGAAGCCGCGATGCAGCCGCTGCCCGTCCCTACGTCCAGCAGCCTCCGGGCTTCGCGCTCCCCGTGCAGGATCGCGTCGACCAGCTCTTCGGTTTCGGGCCGCGGGATCAGAACCCCTTCGCGCACGGCGAAGCGGCGGCCGTAAAATTCCGTGTGTCCGACGACGTATTGCAACGGCTCGCCCGCAGCCAGACGGGCTGCGGCCTCTTCCAGCCCTTCGACGGCGAGTTCCGCTTCCGGGTCGGTCAGCAGGGCCGACGGCGAAAGCCCCGAAAGCTCCGCCACGGCGGCCAGCGCGATGCTGCGGGCTTCGCGTGCGTCGTAAAGTCCCGTGAGCCGTGCGGCCAGCGCGTCGATGCTCCCGCGGCGCGTCATTGGCGGATGAAGTTGGCCAGGGCGATGGCCACGGCGGCTTCGACGACCACCGCGCCGCGCAGGGCGACGCAGACGTCGTGGCGGCCGTGGATTTCCAGCGGTTCGACCCTGTTGGTCGCCAGGTTGTAGGTGATCTGTTCGCGGCCGATGCTCGGCGTGGGTTTCAGCGCCGCGCGCACCACGATCTCGTTGCCGTTGGTGATGCCTCCGTTGATGCCCCCGGCGTTGTTGGTCGCCGTCGTGCCGTCGCAGTCGGTGAAGCAGTCGTTGTTCTCCGAGCCGCGCAGACGCGCTCCGGCGAATCCGTTGCCGAATTCGACCCCCTTGACCGCCGGGACGGCGAACAGCAGGTGGGCGATCATGCTTTCGGCCGAGTCGAAGAAGGGCTGTCCCAGGCCGAGGGGCACGCCCTGCACGCGGCATTCGACGATGCCGCCCACCGAGTCGCGGTCGGCCGCCGCGGCATGCAGCACCTCGTTGAAACGTTCGGGGTCGGTGCAGCCGCCGATCTCGGTCAGCCGGGTCGCGAAGCGGATGCTTGCGGGCAGCATCTTTTTGGCCACGACGCCCGCGGCGACCAGCGCCACCGTGAGGCGCGCCGAGAAGTGTCCGCCGCCGCGCGGATCGTTGAATCCGGCGAATTTGTGGTAGGCCACCAGGTCGGCGTGCGAGGGGCGGTAGTGGCGCATGACGGTCGAGTAGTCCTGCGAGTGGGTGTTGGTGTTGGCGAATTCGATGGTCAGCGGCGCGCCCGTCGTGTAGCCGTCGTAGACTCCCGACACGATCTGCGGTACGTCGGGTTCGCGCCTCGGCGTCGTGCCGGGCGCTCCGCTGCGGCGTCGCGCGAGGTCTTCGGCGAAGTCCTCCTCCGAGAGCGGGATGCCCGCCGGGACGCCGTCCAGCGAAATGCCTATCTGGTGTCCGTGCGACTCGCCCCAGATGGCGAGCCGGAAATTGTGTCCGAATTGGTTCATGGGCGGTTTGGTGTTTTAGACCCGAATATGTTCCAGGTCCCCGAAGAACCCGGGATAGCTTTTGGCGACGCTCTCGGCCCCTTCGATCTCCACGGCTTCGTCCGAGCGCAGGGCGGCGACGGCCAGCGACATGGCCATGCGGTGGTCGCCGTGGCTCTGCGTGCGTGCCGCGCGGACCTTTCCGCCGCGTATTTTCATCAGATCCTCCTCCGAGGTGTCGACCTCGATGCCCAGTTTGGCATACTCCTCGCGGATGGCCTCCGAGCGGTTGCATTCCTTGTATTCGAGGCGCGAGGTTCCCCGGATGACGCTCACTCCGTCGGCTGCGGCGGCCAGCGCGGCCAGCGCCGGGAACAGGTCGGGACAGTTCGTGGCGTCGAATTCGAAGGCCCGGAGCGGCCTGTGCAGGGCCGTCACCGAATCCTCCTCGTTGATCACGGCGGCTCCTGCGCGCACCAGCGCGGTGCAGATGGCCGTGTCGGCCTGCTTCGAGAGCATCGAGACGTTGCGCACGGTGACCTCTCCGGCCGTGGCGCCCGCCACCAGCAGCATCGCCGCGGCGCTCCAGTCGCCCTCGATGCTGAAATAGGTCGAACGGTAGCGCTGCCGTCCGGGGATGTAGAACTCCTCGTAGTCGCGCTGGCTGATTTCGATGCCGAAGCGCGCGGCCGTGTCGAGAGTCATATCTAAATAAGGTGTCGAGACCGCTCCGCGTACGTGCAGCGAGGTGTCGCGCCTGGCCAGCGGCAGCGCGAGCAGCAGCCCCGTGATGAACTGCGACGAGACCGACCCGTCGACTTCGGCCTCTCCGCCCTGGATCGGGCCGCAGACCTCGATGGGGAGGAATCCCCCGTTGTCGCGGACCCGCACGCCCAGCCGGCGGAGCGGTTCGAACATCATCTGCATCGGGCGGCGCAGCAGCGAGCCGCGCCCCTCGATGGTGACGGGTGTGGGGCAGAGCGATGCCACGGGCGTGAAAAGACGTGTCGAGAGGCCCGATTCGCCGACGTTGAGCACGCAGCCCTTCGGGGACAGTCCGCCTTCGATCGAGAGCGATGTGGGGTCGACCCGGCGCACCCGCGCGCCGAGCGTCTCGATACATTGCAGGGCGGAACGCGTGTCGTCGCAGAATTCGATGTTGCGCAGCACCGAAACCTCCTCCGAGAGCAGTGCCGCTGCGAGGGCACGCTGTGCATAGCTTTTCGAACAGGGCGGCGTCAGCGTGCCTTTGACGCGGCCCGGCGGAACCGTTTTATCCATATTTACTCATTAACCTCCTGTCCCTTGCGGTTTTTCATCTCCTGCGTCAGCTGATGGCTCTTCTTCAGCTCGAAATGCTGCCCGAGGTAGACCTTGCGGACCATCGGGTCGGCGGCCAGCTCTTCGGCCGTACCCGTTTTCAGGATCTTGCCCTCGTAGAGCAGGTAGGTGCGGTCGGTGATGGCCAGCGTCTCGTCGACGTTGTGGTCGGTGATGATCACGCCGATGTTCTTGTGCTTGAGCGTCGCCACGATCGACTGGATGTCCTCCACGGCGATCGGGTCCACGCCGGCGAACGGTTCGTCCAGCAGGATGAACGCCGGATTGATGGCCACGGCGCGCGCGATCTCCGTACGGCGGCGTTCGCCGCCCGAGAGCTGTATGCCGAGGCTTTTGCGCACCTTTTGCAGCCGGAACTCCTCGATCAGCGCTTCGACGCGTTCGTTCTGGTACTCCTTCGAGAAGGAGGTCATCTCCAGTACGGCCCGTATGTTGTCCTCCACCGAGAGGCGGCGGAATACCGACGCCTCCTGCGCCAGATAGCCTACGCCGAGCTGGGCGCGGCGGTATACGGGCAGGTCCGTCAGTTCGGAGGCCTGGCCTTCGTCGCTTTCGAGGAAAATGCGCCCTTCGTTGGGCTTGATCAGTCCCACGATCATGTAGAAGGTCGTGGTCTTGCCGGCTCCGTTGGGACCCAGAAGGCCTACGATCTCTCCCTGGTTGACGTCGATCGACACGTGGTCGACGACGGTCCGGGCCTTGTATTTCTTGACGAGCTCGCTGGTGTAAAGACGCATTGCGTTTCGATAATTTTTTTACAAAGTTATGCTTTTTTCCGAAAAGTTTTTTATCTTTACATTGAATTTTATGATTTTTAAAGCATACTATCGGCGAAATGAAACAATTTGATTCTTCCCTGCTGCATGACAAGCTGAAGGAGTACTTCGGCTTTTCGTCGTTCAAGGGAAACCAGGAAGCGGTGATCCGCAATGTGCTGGAAGGCAAGGATACTTTCGTGCTGATGCCCACGGGCGGCGGCAAGTCTTTGTGCTACCAGTTGCCGGCCATGCTGATGGACGGCGTTGCGATCGTCATATCGCCGCTGATCGCCCTGATGAAGAATCAGGTCGACGCCATGCGCACCTTCTCGGCCGAGTCGGGGATCGCGCATTTCCTGAATTCGTCGCTCAACAAGACCGCCGTGGCGCAGGTTCGGCAGGACGTGCTCGACGGCAAGACCAAATTGCTCTATTTCGCACCCGAGTCGCTCACCAAGGAGGACAACGTGGCGTTCCTGCGCAAGATAAAGGTTTCGTTCTACGCCATCGACGAGGCGCACTGCATTTCGGAGTGGGGACACGACTTCCGCCCGGAGTACCGCCGCATCCGGCCGATCATCAACGAGATCGGCTCGGCGCCGCTGATCGCCCTGACGGCTACGGCCACGCCCAAGGTGCAGCTCGACATCCAGAAGAATCTGGGCATGTCCGACGCCTCGGTCTTCAAATCGTCGTTCAACCGCCCGAACCTCTACTACGAAATCCGGCCCAAGCACAACGTCGACCACGACATCATCCGTTTCATCAAGCAGAACGAGGGCAAGAGCGGCATCATCTACTGCCTGAGCCGCAAGAAGGTCGAGGAGCTGACCGAGTTGCTCGTGGCCAACGGCATCCGGGCGCTGGCCTACCACGCCGGGATGGATGCGTCGACGCGCGCCGCCAATCAGGACGACTTCCTGATGGAGCGCGTCGAGGTGATCGTGGCGACGATCGCTTTCGGCATGGGCATCGACAAACCCGACGTGCGCTATGTCATCCACTACGACATTCCCAAGTCGCTCGAAGGCTATTATCAGGAGACGGGCCGTGCCGGCCGCGACGGCGGCGAGGGCTACTGCCTGACCTTTTACAGTTACAAGGACATCCAGAAACTCGAGAAGTTCATGCAGGGCAAGCCCATCGCCGAACAGGAGATCGGCAAGCTGCTGCTGCTGGAGACGGTTTCCTACGCCGAGAGTTCGATGTGCCGCCGCAAGACGCTGCTGCACTATTTCGGCGAGGACTATACCGAGGACAACTGCGGCAACTGCGACAACTGCCGCAATCCCAAACCGAAGGTCGATGCCCGGGCTGCGCTCAAGATGGCGCTCGAAGCCCTGCGCGACATCGGAGACAAGTTCAAGGCCGACTATCTGGTCAACGTTCTGGTGGGCAAGACCACGGCCCTGATCAAGAGCTACGGGCACAACAAGTCGAAATGGTTCGGTGCGGGCGCCGAGCACGACGCCCGTTTCTGGGGCGCGGTGCTGCGTCAGGCTCTGATACTGGGCCTCATCGACAAGAATATCGAAAACTACGGGCTGATTTCGGTCAACAAGAAGGGCGAGGGCTATATCGCCCTGCCGTTCCCGGTGACCGTGACCCTCGACCACGACTACGACGAGGAGGAGAAGGAGTCCGAGTCCGTGGCTCCGATGGGCAAGGGCGGCGCGGCCGACGAGGAGCTGTTCTCGATGCTGAAGGACCTGCGCAAGAAGGTCGCCAAGCAGCACGGGCTGCCGCCGTTCGTCATTTTCCAGGACCCGTCGCTGGAGGACATGGCCGTGCAGTACCCGATCACGTTCGAAGAGATGCAGAACATCACGGGCGTCGGCGTGGGCAAGGCGCGCAAGTTCGGCGAGGAGTTCATCCGCCTGATCAAGGCCTATGTCGAGGAGAAGGAGATCATCCGTCCGCAGGACATGATCGTCAAGGGCGTGGCCAGCAAGTCGGGCAACAAGATCTTCATCATCCAGTCGATCGACCGCAAGATGGATTTCGAGGACATCGCCCGCGCCAAGGACCTCGACTTCGACGAACTGCTGACCGAGATCGAAGGCATCGTCAACGCCGGAACGAAACTCGATATTTCCTACTATCTGAAGGAGTTCATGGACGAGGACAAGATCGAGGACATTTACCTCTACTTCAAGGAGGACGCCGAGAGCGACTCGCTCGACGCGGCCATCGAGGAGCTGGGGGCCGATTATACCGAGGAGGAGATACGCCTGGTGCGCATTAAGTTTATGTGCGAGCAGGGCAACTGATTTTCGGTTTTACAGGGTGTTTTCCGCTCTTCGTCTGCGGCCCGGGACCGTCCTGCTTTTGCAGCTTCTGCTCGGGTCCGAAGCCCGGAAACCGTTCCTCCGGAATCAAAAAGCAGATGAAACGGGGTTGGCCTTCGGGTGCCGCTGGCAAGGACGTAACTAACCGATATAACCTAATTTTGACGCCTATGAACAAGAAGACTTTTACTTTAGCCGTGATTTTTCTGATCTGCGCGCTGGGGTGGCTCGGGGCCAATGTCTATTGGCGGGTGACGCGCTCCAACTGCGTGAATGTGTTCGATCTGGTCGTGGGCGTGCTGTTCGTCGCGGCCGGAGTCGGAATGGTGTATAACGAATTCAACAAAAAGAAATGCAGACACCTCGATGAGGTGAACAAGCACAAAATTCCCTGACCGATGCGTGCGATAGACCGTTTTCAGGCCGTCATGGCCGTCGTATTTTTCATAGGGACCCTGGTTTCGGCCTGGCGGGTCGCCGTCGCCGACGGAGGGGACATCTGGTACGTTCCCGTGATCATGGCCCTGGCATCCGCCGCGATGACCGTCGGCGCGTTGCAGCACTGGAAAAGGAAAGTTACCCAAAATAAGGATTGACATGAAAACCAATCTTATGCAGCTCCTGCGCCTCGTACTGATGGTGCTGGCTGTCGCGGGCGTCATCTATGCCATCGAATTCATGGAGCGCGGCATCGCCGTGTGGTTCTGGGTTGCGCTGCTCGGTATCGGGTTCGTGGGCCTGCTCTATACGTTCCGCCTGACGCAGCGCCGCGTGGCCCGGGAAAATCGCGAGCGGCAGCGGCTCGAAAAGAAGCGCAGCCGCCGTTCGAAACGCTGACCGGGGCTGTAACCGGAGGATGTCGGTCGTTTTGCCGGTTCCGGGTGCGTGACCCGGCCGGAATCGTTTTCCGGGGTCCGCAGGTTCCGTGCGGCTCTTTCGTCCGGGATCGCTCGTCCGGTCGTTTGGACGTTGACCCCGGCTCGGAGCGCTGCTCCGAATCTTCGGTTCTGTCCGATCAGCCCCCCCCCTCCTGCATGCGCCGGCCGCCGGACAAGATTGTCCGGCGGCCGGCGCATGTTCAGTTCTGAATCGAGGCGAGCGTTCCGTTTTCGAAATAAAGGTAGCTGTTTGTTCCGTAGACCCATTGTTCGTGTACGCCCCAACTGCCCGACATGGTGTTGATGTCTTCGGGCGACCCCCATGCCTCGCGGCACATTTCCCGGGTCATACCGATCCGGACTTTGCCCTCCAGGATCAGCTCGGCAGTAGCCTTGCCGTATTTCCGGTAGAGCGCAGCCTTACGCTCCTTCTGCTCTTTTTTCTGTTGCAGGCGGGCCTCTTCGCGCTTCCGGGCCTCTTCGGCGCGCTGGGCGTATACCTCTTCGGACGGGGTGAAGATCAGCTCCTCCATGAAGGCGCGGTCGCTGCCGAGGGTGTATCCTTCGACGCCGAAAGGTGTCGGGTAGCGGCAAAGCGGGATGTAAATCCGCACGCTGTCCTCTTTCCGTTCGAATACGAACGCGGGCACGGCGTAACCCGTTCCGTCGCCGATCAGCCGGAGGTCGAGGCACTTCAGTTCCGTGCCGAAATTCAGCCGGTTCTCTTCGCCCTGCATGGTCTTGGCCTGCAATCCGAAGTATCCGGAAACATATCCCGGAGCTTCGGGTTTGCGCTTCGTGAGGAAGAACTCCCTGCCGACGTATGCCGCACGGTACTTCTCGATCAGCCCTTCGACGACGACCGGGTAATATTCGTCCCGCAGGTTCGTTTTGTCTTTTCCCGCATGTGCATACCAATAGAGTGTTTCTCCCTCTTTGGATCGGAGCCGGAAAACCCGGAACGCCTCTCCCTGGATTCTGTGTGTCTTGAGACCTGTTATTTCGAAGGTTTTTCCTTCGATGGCTTCCGCCGGGGTGAACCAGCCCGTTTCGGGAGCCGTCGGAAAGAGGTCCCGTCCGAGAACGTGCGACTCCATTGTCGTGCATCCGCAGGCGGCTGTCGTTTCGTCTTTGTAGAACCGGGGACGGTAGGTATCGCTGTAAAGGGTGTCGATCCGGAAATCCTCGGGGCGGACCTTTCTGCGGGGTTTGCGCAGCCACACCGTGTCGATGCGCACGACGGCGGGCGTTTCCGCGAGGAAGTTGAAGTAGGCGGCCGGGCGGAGATCGGCGTGAATGTCCCGGGGATAGAACAGGATGCGTTGCCCGACGAGGCTTTCGTAATAGGCGGCGTCGCCGCCCGTGCGGATGTTTGCCGTCGAATCGTATACCGCCGGCGCGGTTTTCTCCGGCGCGGCGCCGTGCGGCAGGACGGATTGGACTTTGAGTTGTGCCGAAGCGTCTGCGATGCAGCAGAGACCGAGCAGGGTGGGGAGGAGGCGTTTCATCTTTTTGTCGTATGGACCCAAAGGTAGCGATAATTCCTGTCTTTGGCGCCGCAGCGGCGCTTTTATTTGCCGGAGTGCTTTGCAATTCGCCGGCGATTCGGTTTTGAGCCGGCTTTTTCTTATCTTTGCTGCCTACAATGTAAAGTTTATGGGAGAAGTAAGGGCAAAAAAGGCGCTGGGACAGCATTTTCTGGTCGACCTGAATATCGCGCGCAAAATCTGCGATTCGCTTTCGGGCGGCAGTGCGGTCGGCGGACCGTGTACGGTGCTCGAAGTGGGGTGCGGCATGGGCGTGCTGACGCAGTTCCTGCTGCGGCGCAGCGACATCGTGATCTGGGGCGCCGAGATCGACCCGGAGAGCGTCGCATACCTTCACGCGCACTACCCGGAGTTCGCGCCGCGGCTCGTCGCGGGCGACTTCCTCGGGATGAACCTGCGCGAACGCTTTCCCGAAGGACTGAAAATCATCGGCAACTTCCCCTATAACATCTCGTCCCAGATTTTTTTCAAGGTGCTGGAAAACCGCGATCTCGTTCCCGAGTGCGTGGGCATGATCCAGAAGGAGGTCGCCGTGCGGCTGGCCGAACCTCCCGGCTCGAAGGAGTACGGCATCCTGTCGGTGCTCCTGCAGGCGTGGTATGACATCGAATATCTGTTTACCGTGAACGAGACGGTGTTCAATCCGCCTCCGAAGGTCAAGAGCGCCGTGATCCGCCTGCGCCGCAATGCCACGGAGCGTCTCGGCTGCGACGAAACCCTGTTCGTGAAGGTGGTGAAAGCCTCCTTCGGCCAGCGGCGCAAGATGATCCGCAACTCGCTGAAGTCCGTGTTCGGCGATTTCGGCGGGGCCGAGCACCCCTTCTTCACCCGGCGCGCCGAGCAGCTGGGCGTCGCCGAGTTCGTGGAGCTAACGAATTGGGTTTCGCGATTTTCGATTTTATAGGGCATCTTTGCACTTGCATTCGTGCGGCACGAATGGGACGTATTTCGATACTACCCATCCGTGCCGCTCTTCGTTTAAGCACAAATCTGTTCCTCTAAAATCGAAAACGCATTTTGCTCCGGCCTGCCGTTACATGCCGGCCGGTTTTTCCGCCCCGGCGACCACCGTCACCAGGTCTTCGCGGCGGAGGTATTTCCGGGCCAGCTGCTGCACCCCGGCGGGCGTCATCTCCCGGATACGGCGTATGTTGCTGCCGATCACCGTGTTGTCGCAGCCGCAGAGGATGTTTTCGATCGTCACGTCGGCGATGCCGAACGGCCCGTCGAGAATGCGCATCATCTCGCCCGTCATCATGTTTTTCACTAGCTCCAGTTCCGCTTCCGGCATCGGCTCCGCGCCGAGGCGTTCGATCTCGGCGTAAATCTCCCGCAGAGCCTCCTGCGTCACGTCCGCGCCGACCTGGGCCGCTATGGCGAAATAGCCTTCGCGTTCGAAGTTGACCATCGCCGAGACCACGCCGTAGGTGTAGCCGTGCTCTTCGCGGAGGTTCTGCATCAGGCGCGAGCCGAAATAGCCGCCCAGGGCCGTCGCCACGACCTGCATGCCCAAAAAATCGGGATGCGTGCGCGGGAACAGCAGGCGGCCGATGCGCAGCGACGACTGCACGGCCCCCGGGTACTCGACGAACGCCGTATGCGTGGTCTCGGGCGCGGGGAAGGCGGGCGGCGCTTCGGCCGCGCCGCGGGGAATCCGTCCGGCAAGCTCCGCCACGGCCTTCAGCTCGTGGTCGCCGATGCGCCCGCTGCACACGACGAAGCAGTTTTCGGCGGTGTAGAACCGGCGGTAGAATCCCGCCACGTCGTCGCGCGTGAGGCTGTCGTAGGCCTCCTCGTGCGACGAGACGCCGTAAGGATGCCGCTCCCCGAACAGCGCCCGTGCGAAGGCCTCGCGGGCCTTCACGTCGATCTTCGCCCGCTCGACCGCCAGCCGCTGTCTGCGTTTGGCGGCGTAGGTGCGCAGCTCCTCCTCGGGGAATGCGGGGCAGAGCAGGATCTGCTCCGCTACGGCGAGCGTCGGGTCGAAGAATTTCGAGAGGGTGGCGAAATTGATGTAGGCGTAGTCGCGGTCGACGTTCACGTCGTACCACGAGCCGTAGTAGTCGAGTTGTTCGGCGATCTGGTGCGCCGTCATGTCGCGCGAGCCTTCGGAGAGGAGGTTGGCGGCGGCCGACGCCGAGAAGGGCGCCTGCTGGAGGGCCGATCCGGCGCGGAAAACGAACGAGATGCGCAGCACCTCGAAATCGTCGGAGGCGAGCGTGTAGAGTCCGATGCCGTTGGGCAGCGTCGTGCGGCGGGCTTCGGCGACCTCGACCTGCGAGGGAGTTATGCGGGGTTGTGTCATTTCCTGGCGTTGTAAATGAGTGTAGAACTGTTTTCGGGCCGCAGCGTGCGGCGGCTGAACGAGCGGATGTCCTCGTCGGTGACGGCGCGGTAGCGGTCCACCTCGCGGTTGATCAGGGAGAGGTCGCCCAGCATCTCGTAGAACCCGAGGTTCATCGCCTTGTTCATCACGTTCAGTTCGCCGAAGAGCGTGTTGGCTTCGAATTTGTTCTTGACCTTTTCGATTTCGTATGCGGTCGCGGCGGTCGTTTGCAGGGCTTCGATCTCTTCGCGGAAAGCCGCTTCGGCCGCTTCGGGCGTCACGCCCGGGAGCAGCTGGCCCGTGAAGACGAACAGTCCCGGATCGACGTCGCCCGTGATGTAGGCGTTGACGCTCGACAGCAGGTTGCGTTCTTTGACGAGGTGCGTGTAGAGGCGTCCCGAGTCGCCGCCCGAGAGCAGGTCCGAAACCAAGTCGGCGGTGTAGAAATCGGGCTTGGTGCGTGCGCACATGTGATAGGCTACGGTGACGGTCGAGGCCGGCACGTCGCGTTCGACCTCCTGGCGGCGGGCCTGTGTCTGCATGGGTTCCTGCGGGATGGCGGCCGTCGCGGACGGGTGGTCGGCGAGCGGCGCGAACCACTTTTCGGCCAGCTCCAGCATCCGCTCCTCCTCCATGTCGGCCGAGATCGACAGAATGGCGTTCGACGGGCGGTAGTGGGTGCGGTAGAAGGACTCGACGTCCGCGAGCGTGGCTCCGGCGATATGGTCGGTCGCCAGGCCGATGGCCGCCCAGCGGTAGGGGTGGACCTTGTAGGCGAGCGCCCGCAGCAGCATCGTCTGGTCGCCGTAGGGCTGGTTGAGGTATCGCTGGCGGAACTCCTCGATCACCACCTTCTTCTCGGCTTCGAGCTTGGCGGGGGTGATGTCGAGTCCCTCCATGCGGTCGCTTTCGAGCCAGAGGGCCGTTTCGAGGTTGTCCTTCGGGAGCGTGATGTAGAAATCCGTGTAGTCGTTGTTGGTGAAGGCGTTGTTGTCGCCCGAAGCCATCTGCACCGGAAGGTCGAAATTCTCCACGGTGCGCGTTCCGCGGAACATCAGGTGTTCGAACAGGTGGGCGAATCCCGTGCGTGCGGGGTTTTCGTTGCGCGCGCCGACCCGGTAGAGGATATTCACGGCGGCGAGTTTCGACGCCCGGTCGCGGTTGACCACGACGGTCAGCCCGTTGGGGAGTGTTTTTCTGGTGTATGGAATCATAGTTGCGCAAAGGTACGAAAAAGTCCGGTGGCTGCAAACCGGGATTGCGTGGGATGGTCCCGTAGAACCTTCCGGCAGATAAAAGGGCGGTCGCGTCCCCGGGGACCGTAAAAAAGCAGCGGCGGGAAATACAAGTGACGCCTCATTGTTCGGAAAATGGATTCGGTGACTATGAAGAAGTTTGGGATAGGAATCCATCGCTCCCGCCGCTGCATGACCGGTACATCGGCAGAAACGAGAAGAGTGCTGCCGAGATCCTGGCTCCTGCGGCTCTGGTAAAGCCTGTAAACCCCTCACATCAGCGCGCACCCTTCGGGTACGATCCATTGTGGGTTTACAAAAAATTTACCAGATTTCAGGAGCCCCAATATAACCGTTTCAATAACGATATTTAAAGAACGAATGCAAACGTGTTTCCGAGGGCAAAGTTAATAAAAAATCCCGGTTTGCGGCCAATGTGTCCGAAAGTCCTATTCATAAACCTTATTTTTGCGGCTCCGTCCGTCCGGCCTGCGGTCCGCGCGCCGCGCGCCGTGTCCGGACGCGGCGTTTCCGCCCTCGGGATGCGTGCGCCTGGGGGTAATTCACTATTGGTTAGCCAGTTCTGCAACTTGGTGATTTCCCGGCAGTTTGTTGTTAATTGAATAACAACCCGGCTGTTATTCGATTCACATTTGAAATGTCGAAAAATAACGCTTTTTTGAACAAAAGTAAGTGCGGATTCTCGGCTGAAATTGCTATCTTTGCATCGCCCGTGTTTCCGGGCTGTGTCTGGATTGTTAGGAAAAACACACAAATATCATCTAAATTTCAACTAAAATGGCAGAAAAGAAATTTATCACTTGTGATGGTAACTACGCTGCGGCCCATGTGGCTTACATGTTCTCGGAAGTCGCGGCCATCTATCCCATCACGCCGTCGTCGACGATGGCCGAGCTCGTGGACGAGTGGGCCGCCCAGGGCCGTAAAAATATCTTCGGAGAGACCGTTAAAGTCGTTGAAATGCAGTCCGAGGCCGGAGCCGCAGGCGCCGTGCACGGATCGTTGCAGAGCGGCGCCCTGACCTCGACGTTCACCGCTTCGCAGGGTCTGCTGCTGATGATCCCCAACATGTACAAGATCTCCGGCGAGCTGCTTCCGGGCGTGTTCCACGTTTCGGCGCGTGCGCTGGCCGCACAGTCGCTGTCGATTTTCGGCGATCATCAGGATGTGATGGCGGCCCGCCAGACGGGTTTTGCCATGCTGGCCACCTCGTCGGTGCAGGAGGTCATGGACCTCGCCGGCATCGCGCACCTCGTGTCGCTGAAGGCCCGCGTTCCGTTCCTGCACTTCTTCGACGGTTTCCGCACCTCGCACGAGATCCAGAAGATCGAACTGATCGACGAAGCCGCGCTGACGGCGCTGCTCGACCGCGACGCCCTGAAGGAGTTCCGCGCCCGCGCTTTGAACCCCGAACACCCCGTTACGCGCGGTACGGCCCAGAATCCCGACATCTATTTCCAGACGCGCGAGGCTTCGAACAAGTTCTACGACGCCATTCCCGACATGGTGGCCGACACCATGAAGGAGATTTCGAAGATCACGGGACGCGACTACAAGCCGTTCGTCTACTACGGCGCGAAGGACGCCGAGAACGTGATCGTCGCCATGGGTTCGGTGACCGAGACCATCAAGGAGACGGTCGACTACCTGATGGCCAAGGGCGAAAAAGTTGGTGTCGTCACCGTGCACCTCTACCGCCCGTTCTCGGTGAAATACCTGATGGCCGTGCTTCCCGAGAGTGTGAAGCGCGTCTGCGTGCTCGACCGCACGAAGGAGCCGGGAGCCAACGGCGACCCGCTGTATATGGATGTCGTGGAGGCGTTCGCCGCCTGTCCGTGCGACCGCAAGCCGCTCGTCATCGGCGGGCGTTACGGCCTTTCGTCGAAGGACACCACTCCGGCGCAGATGCTGGCCGTGTTCGAGAACCTGAAGATGAACGAGCCGAAGAACCAGTTCACGGTGGGTATCGTCGACGACGTGACGTTCCGTTCACTGCCCGTCGGCGAGGAGATTTCGCTCGCGAAGCCCGGCACGTTCGAGGGCCTCTTCTTCGGTCTGGGCGCCGACGGCACGGTGGGCGCCAACAAGAACTCGATCAAGATCATCGGCGGCACGACCGACAAGTACTGCCAGGCCTATTTCTCCTATGACTCGAAGAAATCGGGCGGCTACACCTCGTCGCACCTGCGTTTCGGCGACCTGCCGATCACGTCGCCCTATCTGGTGACCACCCCCGACTTCGTGGCTTGCCACGTGCCTTCGTACGTCGACAAGTACGACGTGCTGAAGGGGCTGAAGACCGGCGGTTCGTTCCTGCTGAACTCGGTGCACGACGCCGAGACGACCTGCGCGACGCTGCCCGACCACATGAAGGTCTACCTGGCCAAGAACAAGATCAACTTCTATATCATCAACGCCACGAAGATCGCCGCCGAGCTGGGTCTGGGTTCGCGTACGAACACCATCATGCAGTCGGCCTTCTTCAAGATCGCCAATGTCATTCCGTTCGACAAGGCCGTCGAGGAGATGAAGAAAGCCATTCTGAAATCCTACGGCAAGAAGGGCGAGGACATCGTCAACATGAACTATGCGGCCGTCGACGCCGGCGGCAACGCCGTGGTGAAGGTCGAGGTTCCGGCCGAGTGGGCGAATATCGTCGTGAAGGAGGAGGAGCACACGGCCGATGCCGCGCGTCCCGACTTCGTGAAGAAGATCGTCGACCCGATCAACGCCCTGAAAGGCGACCTGCTGCCCGTTTCGGCCTTCAACGGCCGCGAAGACGGCACGTGGGACAACGGCACGGCCGCTTATGAGAAGCGCGGCATCGCCGTCAACGTTCCCGAGTGGAAGATCGGGAACTGTATCCAGTGCAACCAGTGCGCCTATGTCTGCCCCCACGCCGTGATCCGTCCGTTCCTCGCCACCGAGGAGGAGGCCGCCGCTTCGGGCGTGGAGTGGAAGCAGGGCCTCGGCGAGACCAAGGAGTACAAGTTCCGCATCCAGATTTCGCCGATGGACTGTACGGGCTGTTCGAACTGCGTCGACGTCTGCCCCGCCAAGGATAAGGCGCTCGTGATGCGCCCGCTGGAGGAGCAGATGCCCCAGCAGAAGAATTGGGATTACATCACCAAAAATATCGGTTACAAGCAGGTCGTCGACAAGACCAAGTCGGTCAAGAACCTTCAGTTCGCACAGCCGTTGTTCGAGTTCTCGGGCGCTTGCGCAGGCTGCGGCGAGACCCCCTATATCAAGGCCATTTCGCAGCTGTTCGGCGACAAGATGATGGTTGCCAACGCCACGGGCTGCACCTCGATCTACTCGGGTTCGGCTCCCTCGACGCCCTACTGCACCAACGCCGCCGGCCAGGGTCCCGCATGGGCCAACTCGCTCTTCGAGGACAACGCCGAGTTCGGTCTGGGTATGCACGTCGGCGTGGAGAAACTCCGCGACCGCGTCCAGGAGACGATGGAGAAGGCCATCGCCAACTGCACCAAGTGCTCCGAGGAGTTGAAAGCCGTGATGAAGGAGTGGATCGAAAACCGCGGCTCGTCGGCCAAATCGGCCGAGGTTACGGCGCGCCTGATCCCGCTGCTGGAGGCCTGCGGCTGCGACTACTGCAAGGAGATTCTCGAGCACAAGGACTGGCTCGTGAAGAAGTCGCAGTGGATCATCGGCGGCGACGGCTGGGGTTACGACATCGGTTACGGCGGCGTGGACCACGTGCTGGCCACGGGTCAGGATGTGAACATCCTCGTCGTGGACACCGAGGTCTACTCGAACACCGGCGGTCAGTCGTCGAAATCGACTCCCGTGGGTGCCGTCGCCAAGTTCGCATCGAGCGGCAAGCGCATCCGCAAGAAAGACCTCGGCGCGATGGCCATGACCTACGGTTATGTCTATGTGGCGCAGGTTTCGATCGGCGCTTCGCAGCAGCAGCTCTTCAACGTGCTCAAAGAGGCCGAGGCTTATCCCGGACCTTCGCTCGTGATCGCCTACGCTCCGTGTATCAACCACGGCATCAAGGGCGGCATGACCCGCACGCAGACCGTCGGCAAGGAGGCCGTAGCCTGCGGCTACTGGCACCTGTGGCACTACAATCCGCTGCTTGAGGAGCAGGGCAAGAACCCGTTCGTGCTCGATTCGAAAGAGCCGGATTGGTCGAAGTTCCGCGAATTCCTGCTGAAGGAGGTGCGCTACACCTCGCTCCAGAAGTCGTTCCCTGCCGAGGCCGACGAACTGTTCGCCGCTGCGGAGGAGAACGCCAAGTGGCGTTACAACGGCTACAAGCGTCTCGCGCAGATGGAGTACTAACCGTCTGTTCCCGCTGTAAGGGTCGCATCCCACACGGGGTGCGGCCTTTTTTGGGCGGTATTCCGCGAACGCCCGAAGCGTCGCCGGCGTTGGAAGGCCGTGCTTTCATCCTTTTCGGCAGCCGGTTGTTGCGCAACCCGAATATATTGCCTATATTTGTCTGACGGAAACAGGCCCGAGGCGAAGAAACGCTTTTCTCTGCTCGCCGCCGTTTGATCGTCTGCTGTGCCTTGCGGATTGGATGCACGCCGTGCGCCCTTGCCGCCGGCACGCCCCGCCGACGGGCCGACGGGAACACCCGCGGCTGCCGAGCCGTCCATGACTGGATCAAACCCGGCGATGCGTTCGACAAAGCCCGGGCGGACGCCTGTCTGATGGCCGTACAGCCTCCTGCCGAGGGGCAGGTGCCGGCAGCCGGTTATCGTCTGGCGCGTGTTTTGAATGAATTGTTCGGTTAACAAACGTATTTTGAAATTATGAAAAAGATTTTTGCAGCCGCAGCGCTGCTTTTAGCCATGACCGCCTGTGGCGGATCGCAGAAAGAGGCCCTTCCGCTGGAGGGCACGACGTGGAAACTTGCCAAAATGGAGGCGATTCCCGCCAAGGCCATCGACGCCGAGGCCGATTTCTTCACCCTGCAGTTCAGCGCCGCCGATACGCTCGTGTCGGGCCGTACCAACTGCAACCGTTTCTTCGGCAAGTACGAGCTGAAAGGGCAGAAGCTTGAGTTCGAGAATCTCGGCATGACCCGGATGGCCTGTCCCGAGATGCAGTACGAGGACGCTTTCGTGAAGATGCTCGACGAGGTGGACGGCTACGAGATCAAGGGCGAGGAGTTGAAATTCTACGACGACAAGAAGCTGCTTGCCGAGTTCCGCGCCGTGCAGGACGCTGCGGCTCAAAAGAAATAAGTCGTATCCCGGCCTGAATGAAAAATCCCACTTCCGAGTGTCGGAAGCGGGATTTTCGTCTTTTTGCCGCGACCCGCGGCCGCCCTCCTATGCGGGGTGTCATTCTCCGGAAGCGATTCCGGCTTCGAGCCGTTCGAAAAATTCCCGGAGCGGGATTCCGTAGTAGGCGCACAGGTCGGCAAGCGTCGAGACCGAGATGTTCCCGCGTCCGGATTCGATCCGGCCGATATTGATGTCGGTGTCGGTGAAGACCTGCTTTTGGGAGAGGTTGCGCGCATGGCGCAGTTCGCGCAGCTGTGCGACCACGCCCCGGACCACAGGCTCGTTATATCGTTCGTTTTTCCGCCGCATGGTACAAAGATACGTTAAATTCGGCAATTTCCGAAGCCCGGTCGCCGCATCCTTCGCGGCCCTGCAAAAAGTCCGCAGCGCACCGCCGGTCACCGGCCTTCTCTTGCCCGCTGTTCGCCGTCTGCTGTTCGCCGCCTACTCTCCGCCCGCCTCCACAGTCCGTCGCCCGCTGTTTGCTGTTCGCCGCTTGCTGCCCGTGGTTTGTCGCTTGTTGCCTGTGCCTACTGTTCGCCCTCCGCTGCCTGCTACTCTCTGCCCATCCTCTGTTAACCTCTGCTTGTCATTCGCTACTCTCCGCTCGCCGTTTGCCTCCCGCCACCGCTGCCCGTCACCACAGTTCGCCGCCCGCAAACAGCCGCCGCGCGGGTCGATTCCTCTCCGGCAAACCCGTTTTTGTCCGGATATGCGCTGAATCGGCCGCATATGTGTGCCGAAAGGAGATCAATGTTATTCTGTTTGGCCTCAGACGTTGTCGAAACGGAATTTTTGTTTATATTTGTACAAATAAACAAAGGTAAACAACTCTTTATCCCTCTGGCTAATCGAGGGAACTTCATCAGGAGACTGTTTGAACCGGGTATGGCTGTTGTCAGCACCGTGTTATGCCTTGATTTGAGGATTGGGGCCGGCACGGGCACGGGACGATTTTCCTGTTCCGGCTCCTTGAAGCCTGCATTGAGAGGGACCGACTTGCGCTTTTTTGCTGGAAACAAAGCCGCGCGGTCATTATTCCGGGGCGGCGTCCGCCGTTGCATCACGGTCGGGATTTCTGACGAAATCCCCGTGCTGCCGTCTCGGTTGGATTTTAGGGGCGGCGGCTGTGATTTAGGCGTCACAGATAACATTCTTCCCGGGGGATTCCTGTTTTTGCCGTTCGTTTCCGAACGACGGGTGTATAGAGGCGTCACACAGGAGAGATCTCCGACAGGAGTCCCATCCGCCGCCCCTTTTTTTCGGGGACGGGCCGACGGCCAATACGTCACTACATACTAAAGTTTCACCCGGCGGAAGGTTTCCGTCCCCGATTCTTCATTGATAACAGGCACACGAAAAAAGCGGCCCCTCACGGAGACCGCTTTTTATCGTTTTCGTTGTTTTGTTTACTCGCTGAGCGGGGAAACGCTTACGTACGATTTTCCTTCGCCCTTCTTGCAGAATTCTACCGTTCCGTCGACGAGAGCGAAGAGCGTGTGGTCCTTGCCCATGCCTACGTTTTCACCGGCGTTGTGCACCGTGCCGCGCTGGCGAACGATGATGTTGCCCGCCTTTGCGAACTGACCGCCGAACAGTTTGATGCCGAGTCGCTTGCTTTCCGACTCACGGCCGTTCTTCGAACTACCTACACCTTTCTTGTGTGCCATGTTGATTCAGTTTTTAAAGGTTATGCAACGATTTCCTCGACGAGAATCTGCGTCAGGTACTGGCGGTGTCCGTTGCACTTCTGGTAGCCCGTGCGACGTTTCTTTTTGAACACCAGAACCTTGTCATCCTTCAGATGCTTCAGGATCTTGCACTTCACTGCGGCGCCTTTCACTACAGGTGCGCCGACTTTAACCTGACCGTCGTTGTCTGTGAGCAGGACTTTGTCGAAACTTACGGACGAATTTTCTTCGCCCTGAAGACGGTGGACATAAAGTTTCCGACCTTTTTCAGCTTTAAATTGCTGACCTGCAATCTCTACTATAACGTACATTTAAGTCGATTATGTATTTGAACATAAATTCGGAGTGCAAATATACGCATATTTATCTTATAAACAACACATCCTGCAATTTTTTTTGCCCCGGTGCGCCTCTGGCACGGTTTTGGGCGCGGCAGACGCTGCCGGCAAAGCCGGCGGAAGGACATGCACCGAATATTGATTGTTTCCGACGAGGAGTTCCTGCGCGACGTGATCCGGCTTTCGCTCGCCGACATGCAGGCCGACGTGCGCTGTGCATCGGATGTTCCCGACATGCAGCGCATGGTCCGGCGCATGCTGTTCGACCTGGTCGTCGTCGTGGGGACTTCGGCTTTCTTCACGGGCTGCGACGTGGTGCGCACGCTGCGCCCCGCCGGTCTCGGACGGCCGCTGGTCTACGTCGTGGCGTGGCAGCAGGCCGAACAGACGGTGTTGAGCCTCTTGGAGTGCGGCGTCGACCAGTACATGACCTTTCCCGTGAGCCTTCAGCGATTGCGGACGAAGATCGCCAACGCCTTGAACCGACAGTTATGACCGAAACGCTTCTGATGCTCTATACGATGTTTGCGGCGGCCGGGACGTTCGCCCTGCTGTCGCTGCTCGGCGCGGCCGAACTCCGCGCCCGGAGGCGGCGCTGCCGCGACGCCGCTCTGCGCGCGAAATACCTGCGTATCGTGATGCTTTACCTGCTTGCGGGCGAAGGCCCTGCGCCGCGGTTTCCGATGATCCGTCGTGCCGGTGCCCGGCTGCTGCTCGTCGAGACCGTCGCCGGACTTGCCGGCGTCACCTACGGACTGGACGCCGCGCCCCTGCGGCGCATCGTTGCGGAGTACGGACTCGACGCCTGGCTGCTCCGCCGCACGGCCCGCTCCCGGGGCTACCGCCGGGCGCGCTGCCTGCTGCTGCTCTCTCGCCTGCCCGTCGGCGCAGCCGCGGCGGACTGCGCCGCGCGTTATGCCGCGAGCCGCAACCGCTATGTGCGTTTCCAGTCGCTGATGGTGCGGCTTGCGGCCGATCCCTCGACGGCCCTGCGGCTGATGGCCGAATACCCCGAACCCTTTTCGGCCTGCGAAGTGGGGGAGATCATGGCCGTCCTGCGGCGCGGGATGCTGCCGATCGCCTACGAACCCCTCATCGGGTCTCCAAGCCGCAACCTGCGGATCGTGGGGCTGAACATCGTGCGGCAGTTCGGCATCGAGGAGGCCGAGCGGCTCCTGCTGCGCATCGTGTCCGGGGACGAAGACCCGGAACTGGTGCGCGAAGCGCTCTATACGCTCTGCGCGCTGCGCCGTCCGCTGACGCGGCGGGCCGTTTCCGGGCGGCTGTCGGCCATGCCTCCCGCCGAGCGCAAGGCCCTGCTGCGCTATGTCGTCGCCGAGGGCTATTCCCCGGGACCGCTCCGGCGGCTGCTCGACGAGCGCGAGCGTCCCTATTACGAATCGCTCGTGCAAACCTATAAACGCAGCCTGGCATGAAGCCGATCCTTCTCCTGCTGTTCGCTGCGACGGCGGCATGCGTGGGCGCGCTGCTGCCGCTGATCTCCCGCGCCCGCAGCAAACGACTGCTGCTGAACGCCGTGCGCAGGGCTTCCAGCGACGCCCCCGACGGCATCGGCATCTCGGTCCTGTGCAGCGGCGTGACGGATGCGGCGCAGATTGAAAATCTCCTCTCCCCCGAATACTCGCGTTACGAGGTGATCGTGGTGCTCGACGCCCGCCGCCACGCCGCGGAATTCGCCGCGCTGACGGCGCGCTACCACATGATCCGCGTCGAGTGGGTCTGTTCGGGCGAACTCGAAGTCTCGGGCGTCCGTGCGCTGGGGCGTTCGCGCAGGCGGTGTTTCCGGCGGCTGGTGCTCGTCGATCGGGCGCAGGATTCGGAGGCGGGCGATTTCGACGCCGCGGCGTCGGTGGCCACCTACGATTACCTGCTGCCCGTCCGCGCAGGATGTTTCCTGCTGCCCGGAAGCGTCGAGCGGCTCGTCGCCGAACTGGGCGAAGGCCGGCCGGGAAGCCTCGACCTCATACGCTCGCCCCTGGGCGAACCCGCCGCCTTGTTGAGCCGCGAGGCGGTGGTCGCGGCGGGCGGTTTCGGGATGCGCCCGCTGCGGGGGATTCCCCGCTGCCGGCGGAGGATGTTGTGGGAACCCCTGCTTGCCGCGCCGCGCTCCGGGGTCCGAATGCCGGGACGGCTGCGCGGACTGGCGGTGGCGTCGCTTGCCGCGGCTTTCGCCGCCGCGGCCGCTGCGGGGTGGTGGACCTCCGCCGCCGCGCTCGCGACCCTCGCGCTGGTATGGGCCGGCGGGGAGTGCGCCGCGCGGCTTGCGGGCGGAACGGCCTTTTCGGCCCCGGGAGGCCTCACGGCATGGAGACGCCTTTTCGGACACTATTAAGGCACTGAAAATTTTTCGTTATCATAAATTCTTGTTACCTTTACCATGGCAATAAAAATTACCGATCCCAAAATACGAGTTACGATGATTAACGACAAGGTGAGAATGTATCTGCTGCCGCCGCTTTTCAATGCGGCAGTCAGAGCCGGAGCCTCGATCATGCGCGTTTACAAGAATCTCGACGATTACGATATAAGTCTCAAAGACGACAAAACCCCGATCACGCTGGCCGACCGCGTCGCGCACAAGACCATCCGCGAGTACCTCGGTCCCACACGTATCCCGATCCTTTCGGAAGAGGGTCGGAAGATGCGCTACGAAGAGCGCCGCAACTGGGAGCTTTACTGGCTGGTCGATCCGCTGGACGGCACGGTCGAATTTATCAAAGGCAACAACGAATTTACGGTCAACATCGCCCTGATGGAGAATAACGTCTGCATGGGGGCGGTTATTTATGTTCCCTATTTCGAAAAGATGTACATTGCGGGCCGCGATTCGGGTTCGTACCTCAAGGAGCATATCGCGCCGGACGCCGCCGCGGAGTATACCTACGACGAGATCGTCCGCAATTGGACGCCGCTGCCGCTGGCCGGGGAGGGGCCTCACGACCATCCGCGCGTGGCCCTTTCGCGTTCGCACCAGACGCCCGAGACCCGTGAGCATGTCGCCCGCCTTCGCGAGCGGCACCCCGATCTGGAGATCGTCGAGCAGGGCAGTTCCTACAAATTCTGCCTGCTGGCCGAAGGCCGCGTCGACTACTACGTCCGCACGACGCACACCTACGAGTGGGACACGGCGGCGGGGGAGCTGATTCTCGCCGAGGCCGGCGGCAGCACCCGCACGCTTCCCGACGGCCGGGAGCTGCTCTACAACGAGGAGGACCTCCGCAATCCGTGGTTCGTCTGCCGGTCGAAGTTCTCGAAGATATAGGTGGTTTTGCGAGCCGGTTTTCGTTCTGCGCCGGTTGCGTTCGATCGTCGCCTCTGCCGCCTGCGGCGGTATTTGCAGCAGCGGTTGGCCGGGATCGGACCGGCGAATGCCTGTCTGCTTTTCGGGTCTCTCCTATGAATTCTTGCTGATGTGCTCGATGTCGCAGGCGCCGCAGTTGCCCGAGCAGCCCGCGACGCCCTGTCCGTCGGAGCAGTCGGCCCCGCCGTCCGCCTCGCGCGTCTCGTGCACGGCGCATTTGATGCCGAGTTTCTGCATGTTTTTATTGGTCGATATTTCCGAGTCGATGTTGTGCCCCTTGATCATCAGCGTGAGGGACATGCCCAGTACGAACAGCCCGACGGCGAGTATGGCGCAAAGCAGGAGGATTAACCACGTTGGCATAGGATTCCGTTTTTTTACTACCCGAAATTTGGGGTTTCGGGGACAAATGTATACATTTGTAAGATAAATTGCAAAAATGTTGCCCGGACCTTCCGGGCGACGTATTGTGCTGACTAAACAGACGCAACTATGAAAATCGTGATAGCGGGTGCCGGCGAGATGGGCAGTCACCTGGCCCGTATGCTCAGCGGCAACGGCCACGACATCACCATCATCGACAGCGACCAGAAGCTGCTCTCCGAGGTGGGCAGTCTGGCCGACGTGATCACCGTCGAGGGCGACTCGACGACCTTCGCCGTGCTGCGCGAGGCTTCGGTGCGCAAATGCGACCTGTTCATCGCCGTCAACCACGAGGAGAACGACAACGTCGTGGCGGCGATGCTGGCCAAGAAGCTCGGTGCGCGGAAATCCATCGCCCGCATCGACAACAACGAATACCTCGAACCCAACAACAAGGAGATGTTCATCGACATGGGCATCGACTACCTGTTCTACCCCGAGAAGGTCGCGGCCCGCGAGGTGATCAACCTGCTGGGACACACTTCGACCACGGAGTACGTCGATTTTTCGAGCGGCAAACTCTCGCTCGTGGTTTTCCGCCTCGAACCGGCCTCGCCGCTGGTGGGGGAGGTGCTCACGGGCTTTGACGACGACCAGGCCCCGTTGAGCTACCGCACGGTGGCCATCACGCGCGGCGGGCAGACGATCATTCCGCGCGAGGGCGAACAGTTCATGGAGGGCGACGTGATCTATGTCATCGCGCGTCAGGACGCCGTGCGGGAGGTGATGGAGTTTTCGGGTCAGTCGAACATCGAGATCAAGAACATGATGATCCTCGGCGGTTCGCGCATCGGCATCCGCATCGCCACCGAGTTGCAGGACGAGGTGAACATCAAACTGATCGACTACAACGCCGAGAAGGCCTACCGGCTGGCCGAGACGCTCGACAAGACGCTGATCATCAACGAGGACGGCCGCAACACCGAGGCGATGATGGAGGAGGGGCTTTCGAACATGGACGCCTTCGTTGCCGTGACGGGGCGCAGCGAGACCAACATCCTGGCGGCGATGCTCGCCAAGCGCATGGGGGTCAAGAAGGTGATCGCCGAGGTCGAGAATCTCAATTACATAAACCTCGCCGAGTCGATCGGCATCGACACGATCATCAACAAGAAGCTGGTGACTGCGTCGAACATTTTCCGCTTCACGATGTCGACCGACGTGCAGGCCATCAAATGCCTGACGGGGAGCGACGCCGAGGTGCTGGAGTTCATCGTGAAACCCAACTCCCCGGCCACGAAGGTGCGGATCAAGGACCTCGGGCTGCCGGAGGATACGATCATCGGCGGCATCGTCCGCGGCGACAAGGTTTTCATCGCCGTCGACAACATGGAAATAATCCCCTACGACCGCGTGGTGGTCTTCGCCATGCCCGGTTCGGTGGGGAAGGTCGGGTATTATTTTAATTAAGAATTCACAATTCAGAATTCACAATTCTGAATTGCAGCGCATCATGTCTTTTCGAAACATAATTCTCAAAGCCTGGTTCTCGCAGCGCGAGCGGGCCATCGACCGTTTTCGCCGCCGTCCTGTCGAGACGCAGGCGCGGATGTTCCGGCAGCTGCTGCGCCGGGGACGCTTCACGGAGTTCGGCGACCGCTACGACCTGCGGCATATCCGTTCGGTGGAGCGGTTCCAGTCGCAGGTGGAGACTTTCGACTACGAGACCTTCAAGCCCTATATCGAACGGATGATGGAGGGCGTGCGGAGCGTCACGGCTCCGGGTCGGGTGTCGCTGTTCGCCCGTTCGTCGGGCACGACCTCCGACAGGAGCAAATACATTCCCGTGACGATGGAGTCGCTGTGGTGGAACCATACGCTGGGCATGCGCGACGTGGCGACGGTCTTTTCGGCCAACAATCCGAAGACCCGCGTTTTCGAGGGCAAGACCCTGACGCTCGGCGGGTCGTGCAGCCGCGAGGGCCGCAACCTGGTCGGCGACCTCTCGGCGCTGCTGATCCACGAGACGACCTTCTGGAGCGGCTGGTTTCGGGCGCCGCGGACCGAGACGGCGATCATTCCCGATTTCGACGAGAAGTGCGCCGCCATCTGCCGCCAGTGCGTCGGCGAACCGATCACGGCCTTTGCGGGCGTCCCGTCATGGAACCTCGCGCTGATGCGCCGCGTGCTGGAGTATACGGGCCGGAAAAATCTGCTGGAGGTGTGGCCCGGGCTGGAGATGTTCGCCCACGGAGGCGTGGAGTTCGCGCCCTACCGGACGTCGTTCGAGGAGCTGATCCCTTCGGAGAAGATGAAATACATGGAGACCTACAACGCTTCGGAGGGATTCTTCGCCATGGCCGACGACCCGTCGCGCAGCGACATGCTGCTGATGCTGGATTACGGAACCTTCTTCGAGTTCCGCAGCGGGACGCAGATCGTGCCGCTCGAAGGCGTGGAGTGCGGCAAGGTCTACGCCGTGCTGATCACCTCGAACAACGGCCTGTGGCGTTACGAGATCGGCGACACGGTGGAATTCACCTCGACGAATCCCTACCGCATCCGCTTCGCGGGCCGCACGCGGCAGTATATCAACGTTTTCGGCGAGGAGCTGATCGTCGACAACGCCGAACATGCGCTGCTGGCCGCCTGCCGGAAGACGGGGGCCGTCGTGAGCGAATACAGCGTCGCGCCGTGCTACATGTCGCTCCGCGAACGGGGCGCGCACGAGTGGATCGTGGAGTTCGAACGCGAGCCGGACAGCCTCGAACGTTTCGCCGAGGCGCTCGACGGGGAGTTGCGGGCCGTCAATTCGGACTACGACGCCAAGCGGCGGACCACGCTCGAACGCCAGCGTCTGACGGTCGTGGAGCGGGGGCGGTTCCTCGCGTGGATGCGCGCGCGGGGTAAAAACAAGGTTCCGCGGCTGGTGAACGACCGCCGCGTGGCCGACGAGATACTGGCTTTTCAGACCGAACAGACCCTTTGAGGCTGTCTGTCCGCATTTTGGCCGCGCTGCGAGAAGCCCCTCCCGAGGGCCGTTTAAGAAACGGCTTTTGGGAATGGAAGCGTGGAATTGAGTCCGGGTGCAGTGACTTTGCATCGCCCCTGAATCCCGGCTTTTAGCCGGGTGGAGTCAGGCTTGTAAAACGAGGCCGAAGGCGGCGGGATATGCGCTTCGGAGACCGGAAAACGAATGAGAAACGTAAAATAACACCTATACTGCCATGTACATAGCCATAGCCGGAAACATCGGGAGCGGCAAGACGACGCTTACCCAGATCCTTACGAAGCGCTACGACGCCAAGTGCTACCTCGAGGAGTGCGACAATCCCTATATCGGCGACTTCTACGAGGATATGAACCGCTGGGCGTTCAATCTTCAGATTTCGTTCCTCGGGAGCCGCATCCAGCAGACGATGGGCATGATCTCCGACTGCAAGTCGGGGGTGATCTTCCAGGACCGCACGATCTACGAGGATGCGCACATCTTCGCCGACAACCTGCATGAAATGGGGCTGATGGCCACGCGCGACATCGAGACCTACATGAAGATTTTCCGGCTGGTGACGACGCTCATTCCCAAACCTGACCTGCTGATCTACCTCAAGGCGAGCGTCCCGACGCTCATTTCGCAGATCCGCAAGCGCGGCCGCGAGTACGAGATGAACATCGACGAACTGTACCTCAAGCGGCTGAACAACAAATACAACCACTGGATCGACACCATTTACGAGGGCGAGGTGCTCGTCGTGGACAAGGACCACGAGGATTTCGTCTCGAACCCTGCGGTGCTGGAACGGATCTGCGCGCGCCTCGACGCGCTCAAAGCGAAGAAATAGCGCATGACGCTGCCTGCGAAATTCGTGGAGCGGGTCCTGCGCGACCTCGGCGGGACGGAGGGCGCGGCCCTCTGCGCGGCGCTCGACGCGGAGCCGCCGGTATCGGTGCGGCTGAACCCTGCCAAGACCGGGGCGGACACGCTTCCCGCCGGACCTGACGCCGGGCTTCCCGTTCCGGAGGCTGCGGGGCTTCCCGCTCTGGCGATCGCCGGGCGCGTGCCGTGGAGCCGCGACGGGCGTTACCTCGCCGTGCGTCCCTCCTTCACGCTCGATCCCGACTTCCATGCCGGGGCCTACTATGTCCAGGAGGCTTCGTCGCAGTTCGTGGGACACCTGCTCGCTGCGGTCCGCACCGAAGGGGCGCGCATCCTCGACCTGTGTGCGGCTCCGGGCGGCAAGACGACGCTCTACGCCTCGCTGGCCGGACCCGACGGGCTGGTCGTCGCCAACGAGATCGACCGCCGCCGCGCCTCGGTGCTGGCGGACAACGTGCGCAAGTGGGGCACGGGCAACGTGGCCGTCACGACCTGCGAGCCGCGTGCGCTGGGCGATTTCGAGGCGTGGTTCGACGTGGTGGCCGTCGATGCCCCCTGCTCGGGCGAGGGGATGTTCCGCAAGGACCCCGACGCCCGCGGCGAATGGAGCGAAGGCAACGTGAAACAGTGCGCCGCGCGGCAGGATGAAATCCTGCGCGAGGCGTGGCGGGCCTTGAAACCGGGCGGCACGCTCGTTTACAGCACCTGCACGTTCAACCGCGACGAGGACGAAGGCGCGCTGGAGCGGATGGCGGCGTGGGCCGGCGACGAGATCGCCGAGTCGGAAGAAACGGCTGTGGAAGATGCGTGGGGCATCGCTTGCGGGCGTGTCGGAGCGTTCCGCACGTTCCGGTTCTATCCCCACCGGACCTGCGGCGAAGGGTTCTTCGCCGCCGTGGCCCGCAAATCGTTCGACGCCGGGGGGCGCGTGCGCGCGCCGAAGGCGCGTCGCACGGTATTTGCGGCCGTGGACCGGAAGACCGCCGGCGAACTGGCCCGCTGGGTGCGGAATCCCGGCGGTATGCGCTTCGCAGCGGTGGCCGACACCTGCTATGCATGGTACGCCGCGCAGGCCGACGCCGTGCGGACGCTCTCCGAGGCGTTGCCCGTGATCTATTCGGGCGTGGCGCTGGGGCAGGTGTTCAAGGGAGTGCTGAAACCCGATCCCGCGCTGGCTTTTTTCGACGGGCTGAACCGCGGGGCGCTGCCTGCGGCGGAACTGGACGACGAAGAGACGCTGCGCTTCCTGCGCCGGCAGGACATCGCCGCCGGAGGGTTGGCCGAGGGGATGAACCTCGTCTGCTCGCGGGGGCGTGCGCTGGGATTCGCCAAACGGATCGGTGCACGGGTGAATAACCTGTATCCCAACTCATTGCGAATTATAAAACAATAGATATGGCCGATAAACTTTTTTATTCGATGGGCGAGGTGGCCGAGATGTTCGACGTCAACACGTCGTTGATCCGCCACTGGGAGTCGCAGTTCAGCATTCTCCGCCCCAAGCGCAACAAGAAAGGCAACCGCCTCTTCTCGCCGGAGGACGTCGAGAACCTCAAGATGATCTACCACCTGGTCAAGGAGCGCGGCATGACGCTCGAAGGGGCCAAGAAGGCGCTCCGGAAGGCGCCCTCCGAGAGCGGCGTGGACCGTGATGCCGAACTGATGGAGCGGTTGCAGCGTATCCGCGCCCTGCTGGTCGAGGTTCGCGAGGACCTGAAAGCCGGGGAGGGTGAGATCGTGACTGCTTCGGATGCCGACATGACCGATGCCGATGCCTCCGCTGCTGCCGCCGCTGATACCGCTGCCGCCGCCGAAACGCCCGTGCGCCGTCGCCGGGCCAAGGCCGTGGTGAAGATCGACGAACCGTCGGACGATGCCGCCGGGAAAGCCGCCGGGGATTCCTCGGCGCAGCCTGCCGTCAAACGCAACGTCCGCAGGCCCCGCCGCAAGAAGGAGGAGGCCGAAACCAAAGAGCTGTTCGCGTTTTACGAACAATCCTTATTTTGAGCATTGTCCGTAAAGACGTTCTCGATCCGCGCGGGGTATTGTTCAAGGATTCGCGGCTTTACCGGGCGTATTCACGGTGTGCCGCCGTCTTCGCAAGCCCCCGCCTCGGCGGGGCGTAATGCCGCGAAGCGACAGACCGGCTAAAAGCGCAGGTGCAGGCGGCGAAGAACTCCTGAATGCTGTATAATATAATTAACTCATATGATTATCAAACAAATAACCGACATTATCGAACGCTTTGCCCCACTTGAGTGGCAGGAATCGTATGACAATGCGGGACTTATCGTCGGCCGCCCCGACGACGAGGTGCACAAGGCCCTGCTGGCCGTGGATGTTACCGAAGAGGTGCTGGACGAGGCCGAAGCCGAAGGGTGCGATCTGGTGATCACACATCATCCGATCGTCTTCCGCGCGCTCAAGCGGTTCAACTCGGCCGATCCCGTCGAGCGGTGCGTCGAGCGGGCCATCCGCAGCCGGATTGCGCTCTACGCCTGCCACACCAACCTCGACAGCGCCCCCGGGGGCATGAGCTGGCGGCTGGCCGAAATGCTGGGCGTGGGGAACCTTCGGGTCCTCCAGCCTTCGGAGACCGGGGACGGCGCGGGGTTCGGCGTCGTGGGCGAACTGCCGGAAGCCATTGACACCGTGGAATTTATGCGGATCATCCAACGGCGGCTTGAGGTGAGCGTCATACGGTACAGTGACATAGCGACATCCGGGGTGCGCCGCGTGGCGGTCTGCACCGGGGCCGGGGCCTCGCTGATCGGCGAAGCGCGCCGTGCCGGGGCCGACATCTACATCACCGCCGACATGAAGTACAACGACTTCATGGCGCCCGACAAGGCCCTCACGGTGGCGGATATAGGTCATTTCGAAAGCGAATATTGCGCAATTCAATTAATATTTGATATTTTATCGAAAAATTTATGTACCTTTGCGGTTCGCAAGAGTGAACGCTCGCGCAATCCGGTAAACTATCTGGTTTAAGTCTAAACTATAAAGACAACATATGGCAACGCAAAAGAAGACGGCCGACGTCGATTATTCGATGCAGGAGAAGATCATGGCGCTCTATGAGCTGCAGAAGATCGACAGCAAGATCGACGAAATCAACAAGGTGAAAGGCGAACTGCCTCTCGAGGTTCAGGACCTCGAGGATGAGATGGCCGGGATGAAGACCCGCATCGAACACATCAACGCCGAGATCGAGGAGCTGAACACGCTGACCAAGCAGCGCAAGCGCGAGGTGGACCAGGCTAAAATCATGATCGGCAACTACAAGGAGCAGCAGAACAACGTGCGCAACAACCGCGAGTTCGACGCCATCACCAAGGAGATCGAGTATCAGGAGCTTGAAATCGAGCTGGCCGAGAAGCGCCTGAAGGAGTATTCCGCCGGCGTGAAGGCCAAGAAACTCCAGCTGGAGGAGGCCGAGAACCTCTCCGTAGAGCGCGCTGCCGACCTCGCGGCCAAGAAGGCCGAACTGGAGGGCATCGAGGCCGAGACGGCTCCGCTGGTGGCGGAATACGCCGCACAGGGCGAGCGTGTCAAGGAGAAGATCGACGAGCGTCTGCTGGCGGCTTACGACCGTATCCGCCGCAACGTCCGCAACGGACTGGCGGTGGTGACCGTCAAGCGCGACGCCTGCGGAGGCTGCTTCAACCGCATCCCGCCCCAGCGTCAGGTAGACATCCGCCAGGGCAAGAAGATCATCATCTGCGAATACTGCGGCCGCATCCTCGTCGCCGATCCCGACGAAACGCAGGAATAGAGACGATACGAACAGCGAAAAGGCTTCCGGAAAACCGGGAGCCTTTTTTGTTTTTAAATATTTTTGTAAATGCGGGAATGTTAATTTATTAACATCGAAAATCTTTCCGACTTTTGCAAATAATCCTTAACTTTGCAAAGTTGTAATTTCCGGACTTAAATTATTCGCATGAAAATAGCCATAGCTCAGCTGAATTACACGATCGGAGACGTGGACGGCAATGCCTCGAAGATCATCGACTCCATTCACAAGGCGAAAGCGCAGCATGCCGACCTGGTGATTTTCGCCGAACAGGCCGTGAGCGGAACCCCCGCCTTCGACCTGCTGCGCAAGACGACCTTTCTCGAACTCTGCGAGGACGCTCTGGTCGAAATAGCCTCGTGCTGCGACGGCATCGCCGCCATCGTCGGTCTTCCGATCCTCACGGCGGACGGCACGATCAGCGCCGCGGCGCTGATCCAGGATCGCAAGGTGCTGCGCTACATCGGCAAGAAATACATCACGGCGCGCCGTGAAATGGGTTTCCTGGTCCCTTCGAAAGGCTATGAATACGCCACGATCAAGGGCCATAAGTGCGCGATCATCGTGGGCGACGATTTGAGCCGCGAGCGCGACTTCGACCAGTCGGTCGAAACGGTCATCTCGATCAACGCCCGCAAATACGGCAAGGGAACCATGACCTACCGTTACGAGATGATGCGCAACCTGGCTTTCGTCGAGAGCAAGAATCTCGTGCTGGTCAATCAGGTGGGCGGTTCGACCGACATCGTCTACGACGGCACGTCGGGCGCGCTGAACAGCCGCGGCGAACTGGTGCTGATGATGAAGAATTTCGAGGAGGATTTCCAGATTTTCGATACGAAGGCGTCCGCCCGGCCGATCACGATCCCCTCGACCTACAACGACCGCACGCGTCTGGTCTACGAGGCGGCACGCTGCGGACTGCGGGACTTCTTCCGCAAGAACGGCTACCGGAAGGCTTCGATCGGCCTTTCGGGCGGCATCGACTCGGCCGTGGTGGCCTCGATCGCCGCCGATGCGCTGGGGGCGGAGAATGTCCGCGCGCTGCTGATGCCCTCGCCCTTCTCGTCCCTCGAGTCGGTGGAGGACGCCAAGGAGCTGGCGCGCAACCTCGGCATCGAATACAACGTCATTCCGATCTCGGAAATCTATACCAGCGTGGTGAACACCCTCAAGCCGGTCATCGGCGGCACGGAGTTCGACGCCACGGAGGAGAATATCCAGACGCGTATCCGCACGGTGCTGCTGATGGCCCTCCAGAACAAGACGGACTACATCCTGCTGAACTCCTCGAACAAGAGCGAGAACGCACTGGGGCTCTGCACCCTGTACGGCGACACGGCAGGCGCTTTCAGCCCCACGGGCGACCTTTACAAGAGCGAAATGTACGACGTGGCACGCTATATCAACCGGACGCAGGGCAACCCGATTCCCGAAAGCATCCTGACCAAGGAACCTTCGTCGGAACTGCATCCCGGACAGAAGGACAGCGACATTCTGCCGCCCTACGAGGTGGTGGACGCCATCCTGTTCCGCATGATCGAGGAGGGGCAGCACCGCGAGGAGATCGTCAACGCGGGCTTCGACTCGGAGGTGGTGGAGAAAATTCACGGCATGATCATGCGCAACGAGAAGAAACGCTACCAGTTTCCGCCCGTGCTGCGGCTCTCGTCGTGCACGTTCGGACATGAGCGGCTGATGCCCCTCACCAACAAATACGGAGATTAGGGCGTGGCGGATTTGATCGAACACTGCGGCGTGGTGGAACGCACGGAGCGCGACACGGTCTATGTGAGGATCACCTCCCGGAGCGCCTGCGGAACCTGCAAGGCCCGCCAGGCGTGCGGCCTGGCCGAGGCGCAGGACAAGATCGTCGCCGTGGCGACCCCCGAGGCCGGGCAGTATGCCGCCGGCAGGGAGGTGATGGTCGGCGTGCGGCGGAGTGCCGGCGTACGCGCCGTCGTGCTGGCCTATGTCGGTGCGCTGGCCGTCCTGCTGGCCGTTCTGGTCGGGACGATCGCCGTCGCCGGATGGAGCGAAGGTGCGGGCGCCCTCGCCGCTATTGCGGGCGTGGGCGTTTATTATTTCGCGCTGTGGCTCTTCCGGCGGAAAATCGAACACACAATTCAATTTACAATAACAAAAATCTGATGGAAGTATTACTTTACACGATCCTGACGCTGTGTGCGCTGGGAGTGTTCTCGGCGGTAATCCTCTATTTCGTGGCCCGGAAATTCCGGGTCGAGGAGGACCCGCGGATCGACGAGGTGGAGAAGATGCTCCCCGGGGCCAACTGCGGCGGCTGCGGATTCGCAGGATGCCGGGGCATGGCCGACGCGCTCGTGAAGCGCGACGACATCTCGGCGCTCTTCTGCCCCGTGGGCGGCGGCGACTGTATGAAAGCCGTGGCTGCATACCTCGGAAAGGCCGCTGCCGAAAAGCAGCCCGAAGTGGCGACCGTCCGCTGCGGCGGCACGTGCGAGAAGCGTCCCCGCACCAACGAGTACAACGGGGCCAAGTCGTGTGCCGTGGCTTCGTCGCTCTATGTGGGCGAGACGGGCTGCGCGTTCGGCTGTCTGGGCTTCGGCGACTGCGTCGCGGTCTGCGCCTTCGACGCCATTCACATCAACCCGGAAACGGGACTTCCGGAGGTCGACGCCGACAAGTGCACGGCCTGCGGCGCCTGCGTGAAGGCGTGTCCGAAAATGATCATCGAACTGCGGAAGAAATGGCCCAAGAACCGTGCGGTGTACGTGTCGTGCGTGTCGAAGGACAAGGGCGCCGTGGTGATGAAGGCCTGCAAGGCCGGATGTATCGGCTGCGGCAAGTGTGTGAAAGTATGCGCCTTCGATGCCATCACCGTGGAGAACAACCTCGCCTACATCGACCCGCAGAAGTGCAAGCTGTGCCGCAAGTGTGTGAACGAATGTCCTACGGGAGCCATCCGGCTCGTCGGCATGGACCCGCTGCCCAAAGCCCCGAAGGCTCCGGCAACACCGGCAACACCCGCCGCTCCGAAGGCCGGGGCTGCGCCGAAAGTTGAAAACTGAAAGAGACGAGTTGAGACTTTTCCATCCGCATTCCGGTTGACAATCCGGTCGCGGGCGATAAGTTCCCGTCAAGGCGGGGATTTAGAGGTGGGTCAAATGTATAAACGCGGCGTTGCGCCGCGATCACGACCTGCGGATAAGGAAAAACGACACAGGTTTTTCGAAGCAGAAGCATAAAAATAGAACCTTACTATATCTATGAGAACATTTCCAATGGGCGGAGTCCATCCGTCGGAAAATAAGTTGAGCTGCGCCAAACCGATCGAGGTGCTGCCGCTGCCCGATGTGGTGACGATTCCCCTCGCACAGCACATCGGCGCCCCGGCGGTGGCCAAGGTCGCCAAAGGCGATCGGGTGCTCACGGGCCAGCTCATCGCCGAAGCCGGCAGTTTCATGTCGGCGAACATCCACTCCCCGATTTCGGGTACGGTGACGGCTGTCGATATGGTCGTCAACGGCCAGGGCCTGCGCCAGATGATGATCACCATCAAGCGCGAGGGCGACGACTGGGCCGAGGGCATCGACCGTTCGGACGCGCTGGTGAAGGTCTGCCCCTTCTCGGCGCAGGAGATCATCGCCAAGATCAAGGACGCCGGCATCGTCGGCATGGGCGGAGCGACGTTCCCCACGCACGTGAAACTCTCGGTTCCTCCCGGAAAGAAGGCCGAGTGCGTCATCATCAACGGCGTGGAGTGCGAACCCTATCTTACGTCGGACCACCGCACGATGCTGGAGCACGGCGAGGAACTGGTCGTCGGCGTCACGATTCTGATGAAGGCCGTGGGCGTCGGGAAAGCGTATATCGGTATCGAGAACAACAAACCCGACGCGATCGCGCATCTGACGAAGATCGCCGCCGGATACAAGGGCATCGAGGTCGTACCCCTGAAGGTGATGTACCCGCAGGGGGGTGAGAAACAGCTGATCGCAGCCGTCACGGGCCGTCAGGTTCCGCCTCCGCCCGCGCTGCCGATCGACGTGGGGGCCGTGGTGTGCAACGCCTCGACGACCGTTGCCGTCTATCAGGCCGTGCTGAAGAACAAACCGCTGATCGAGCGGGTGGTGACCGTCACGGGCAAGAGCGTGAAGGAGCCGAAGAACCTGCTGACCCGCATGGGTACGCCGATCTCGGCGCTGATCGAGGCCGCGGGCGGCCTTCCCGGGGATGCGGGCAAGGTGATCAACGGCGGTCCGATGATGGGCCGGGCGATGGTGAACCTCGACTCGCCCGTGACGAAGGGCTGCTCGGGCATCACCGTCATGTCGGGCCGCGACGCACAGCGCCGCGAGGCGACGCAGTGCATCAAGTGCGCCAAGTGCGTCTCCGCCTGTCCGATGGGACTGGAACCCTATTACCTCTCGAAGATGACCCAGAAGAAGGGCTGGGACGAACTGGAAGCGCTGATGATCACCTCGTGCATCGAGTGCGGCTGCTGCCAGTCGACGTGTCCGGCCTATCTGCCGCTGCTGGACTGGGTGCGCCTCGGCAAGCAGACCGTGATGGGCCTGATCCGCGCACGCGCAGCGGCTGCACCTAAAAAGTAAATGAAAAAACAGTATAGATATGGCTAATAAACTCATTGTGGCTCCCGCACCCCACGTGCAGACGGCCCAGTCGACGACCCGGATCATGCGCGACGTCGTGATCGCGCTGATGCCCGCGCTGGTCGTGTCGACGGTGGTCTTCGGACTGGACGTGCTGCGCGTTACGGCCCTTTCCGTGGTGTCGTGCGTGGTGATCGAGTACCTGATTCAGAAATTCATGGTCCGCGGTGCGACTACCGTCGGCAACTGGTCGGCCGTGGTGACGGGCGTGCTGCTTGCCTTCAACCTCCCGGCGTCGATTCCCTGGTGGATCGTCGTGATGGGCGCCTTCGTGGCCATCGCCGTCGCCAAAATGACCTTCGGCGGCCTGGGCAAGAACCCCTTCAACCCCGCGCTGGTGGGACGCGTGTTCCTGCTGATCGCCTATCCGGTGCAGATGACCACCTGGCCGCTGCCCGTGAACGGCTCGTTCGACGTTCTGTCGGGCGCCACGCCGCTGGCGGCCGTGAAGCAGGGGCTGGCGGGTCCCGGCGCCATCGGCGTGCAGGAGATGCTGCTGGGCAACATCCCCGGTTCGCTGGGCGAGGTGGCCGCTGCGGCCTTGCTGTGCGGATTCGTCTACCTGCTGTGGCGGCGCGTGATCACGTGGCACATTCCCGTGACGGTGCTCGCGACGATGGCTGTGTTCGCCGGGGTGGTTGCGATGTGCTCCGTGTCGTTCGACGCGCTTCCGCAGGCTGCCGACGGAACCTGTTCGGCCGGTTATAAACTGGGATACCTCTTCGGGACTGCGTGGAGGGCCGGTATATTCCATGTCCTTGCGGGCGGCGCGATGTTAGGTGCGATCTTCATGGCCACGGACTATTCGACCTCGCCGATGACCGTTCGGGGCGGCGTGATCTTCGCCGTGGGAATCGGACTGATCACCATGTGCATCCGTCTGTGGGGCGCTTATCCCGAGGGCATGTCGTTTGCGATCCTGATTATGAACGCCTGCGTGCCCCTGATCAACAAATATGTCAAACCCAAGCGCTTCGGCGTGAAATAAGAGGAGGTGACAGCATGAAAAGTACACTTTTGAACATGACGGCCGTCCTCTTCGGCATCACCCTCGTGGCTTCGGCCGGAGTGGGCTTCGTCAATATGATTACCGTGGAGCCGATCGCGGCGGCCAAGGAAGCCGCGACGCTGGCGGCCCTGAACGAGGTGCTCCCGGCGTTCGACGCCACGACGACCGAGGAGCTGACCATCGACGACATGCCGATCACGGTTTACACGGCGACGGCCGGGGGCAGCGTGAGCGGTTATGCCGTGCAGTCGATGACCAAGCAGGGCTTCGGCGGCGTGGTGCGCCTGATGGTGGGCTTCACGCCCGAGGGCGAAGTAGTGAACGTCAACGTGTTGGAGCAGACCGAGACTCCGGGTCTCGGTACCAAGATGGCCGACGAGGGCAACGTCCTGCTTGCGAGCGTCAAGGGCCGGAAACTCGAATCGAAGAAGCTCGTCGACGGCAAGCTGGCCGTGACGAAGGATGGCGGCGACGTCGATGCGCTGACCGCCGCAACGATCTCGTCGCGCGCCTATGTCGACGCGATCAACCGCGCGTGGATGGCTTACAAGAGCGTGGCGACGGGCGAAGCCCCGACCGACACGGCGTCCGGAGCGACGGCCGCCGCCGGACAAACCAACGAGCCTGCGGCTCAGGAAGGAGGTCAAAATGAATAAACTGCAAATTATATCGAGCGGCATCGTCAAGAACAACCCGACGTTCGTGCTGGTGCTGGGCATGTGCCCCACGCTGGGTACGACGACTTCGGCCGAAAACGGCATGGGCATGGGGCTGGCGACGATGGCCGTGCTGATCATGTCGAACCTTGTGATTTCGCTGATCAAGAACATCATTCCCGACAAGGTCCGCATCCCGGCGTTCATCGTCGTGATCGCCTCGTTCGTGACGATCATCCAGATGCTGATGCAGGCCTATGTGCCGGCGCTGTACGGAGCGCTGGGCGTCTTCATCCCGCTGATCGTGGTGAACTGCATCATCCTCGGCCGCGCCGAGGCCTTCGCTTCGAAGAACTCCCCGCTGGATTCGATCCTCGACGGCGTGGGCATCGGCCTGGGCTTCACGCTGGCGCTGACTGTGATCGGCGCCGTGCGCGAGATCCTGGGCAGCGGCGCCATCTTCGGCGTCAACCTCGGCTTTGCGGACGTTGCGCCGCTGATCTTCGTGCTGGCCCCGGGGGCATTCCTGGTGCTGGGCTATCTGATGGTATTGTTTAACAAATTAGCCAAGAAATAGTTATGGAGCTTTCCTATTTTGCAATCATCATCGGCGCCATCTTCGTCAACAACGTCGTGCTGGCGCAGTTCCTCGGCATCTGCCCCTTTCTGGGCGTGTCGTCGAAAGTCGAGACTTCGCTGGGCATGGGAGCTGCCGTAACCTTCGTGATGGCCATTGCGGCCGTCGTGGCGTGGCTGATTCAGACCTATGTGCTCGTGCCGCTGGACATCGTCTACATGCAGACGATCGTCTTCATCCTCGTGATCGCGGCCCTCGTGCAGATGGTCGAGATCATGCTCAAGAAGCTCTCGCCGTCGCTCTATCAGGCGTTGGGCATCTTCCTGCCCCTGATCACCACCAACTGCGCCGTGCTGGGCGTCGCGATCCTGATGATCCAGAAGGAGTTCAACCTGTTGCAGAGCGTCACTTATTCGGTGGCCACGGCCCTCGGTTTCGCCCTCGCGCTGGTGCTCTTCGCAGGTATCCGCGAGCGTCTCGATTTCGAGGACGTGCCCAAGGCGTTCAAGGGCATTCCCATCGCGCTGATCACGGCCGGGATTCTGGCCATGGCGTTTATGGGATTCTCCGGTCTGGTTTGATTTCCGATTTGTAAGCGGCTATTTCCGCACATCCCTCGAACGGGGCGAATGGAATGTACTTGAGGTACTATCCATGCGCCCCGTTCTTCACGATATACGGAACTCTCCGGCTTAAAATCAAAAATCTGTTTCACGATGCACGGCATCTGTCCCGCATTGTTTGGAAAACGGGTTCGGAACCGGTGCGCATGCCGCCCCCGGTTGCAGCCGGATTCAGTTGAATTCGATGAGGAGATGCGTCGCCCAGAAAGGATCGGGGACTTGGCCCGGCAGGGGAAGGGGAGGGGCGAGTTCCCCGGGAAAGAGCGTGCGCAGGGCATACCCGGCCTCCCCGGTGCGTTCGAGGATCAGTTGGCAGGCTCCGGTGGAGATCGTGCGGGAGGTGCGGACCGTGCGGACAGGGCATCCGTTGCGCAGGATGTTGCGAACAGCAGCCCGCTCGGCGGGCGTCAGCTCCGCGTCTGCCGCCAGTCCGCTCGTTCCGACGGGTGCGTCGTAGCGGAACGACAGGCGCACCCGGCCGTCGGTTCCGGGGTGCAGGGCGGTGAAAGATTCGGGGAAATCCCGTTGCAGCCGTGCGACGGCTTCCTGCGGAGAAAGGGCGAAAGTGCGGAGGAATTTGGACCCGGGCATGCGTAGCTGGCCGTCGATCGCCTCGTCGGTAAATCCCGCCCGGCGCAGGCTGTCGCGCAGGGCTTCGTCCGCCGTTTCGAAATGGGTCAGGACGTGAAAAAGCGTTTCGGGCGAATAGGATATTCGTTCCATCTCCGATCAGGATTTGTTGCGCCGGTAATGCCAGACGGAGATGCTTGTGATCACGATTGCGGAGAGCAGGAGCGCGGCGAAAATCCGGAACGGGGTCGTGCCGCTTTCCCAGCCGAAATAATCCTTGACCAGCGACGCGCCGTCGTAGGTCGCCGAGCAGACGGTCAGCATCGTCAGGAAGAGGATAAGGCCCGCCAGCCGCCGCTCCGAGTTCTTTTCGAGGCGTTCGGCCTCCTGTTCGAGGTGGCGGTGCAGTTGTTCGCGCTCGGTGGCGATGTCCAGCCCGGTGTCGATGGCCCGGTAGATGAGCTGCGGCAGGAAGTTGTAGGAGATATTCGAGAAGGCGTACCAATGCTCCTGCTCCTTCATTTTGTGGAGCAGCCGGATGGACTTCCGGTCGTTGGCGGCCGAGCGGAATTGCCGGTTGACGACGAAGAGCAGCGTCTTCTGGTAAAGCGCATGGATGTAGATCAGCCGGAAATAGCTGTTGGGCCATACCCACATCTGTGCGGCCGTGCGGCCTTTTGCAACCACAGTGAAACTGTCGACCAGCGCCAGCGCTTTCCAGTTGCGGAATGCCGAAATCGTGTGGGTGCGGATGATCCGGTCGTAATATTCCTGGGAGGGGGAATATTCGTGTTTGTGGTCGGCGACGCAGCCGACGGGGCTCAAGGTTCCCAGTTCGAAGAGCAGTTCGTCCGAGAAGTCGTCCAAAATGAAGATCTGGAAACATTTCAGCTTGTTGCCGGTGAGGGTCAGGCCGGAGAAACGTCCCTGACGCGGGGATTCGGCCGACGGCCGGGGAGGGCACAGCCGCAGGATCTCTTCCAGCAGGGCGAGGTACTCCGGGGCGTTGATCTGCGATTTCAGAATCCCCTGCTCTGCGATCTCATAGCAGGAGGTCTCGCGCAGAATGCCGTGTGCGGCGATCAGCGTGTCGAGCGTCGTTTCAGGCTCTTCGGCGATCTCCATGGCGAAAAGGCAGATGTCGTAGGGGAAGAAGAAGAGGTGGAACCGGCACAGTCTGAAGGCGTATTCCGCGGCGGGGAGCTTTGGGTGGCGCAGCGTGCAGAGCCGGTCGGTTTCCAGGGTCAGGTGCGCCGTGTCGGCATAGACCGCCCCCGAGGTCTGTCCGTCGACCTGCATGAGCGAATCAATGAAACTCTCGTAATAGATGCTGCTGAGCCGTTCGTAGGCCTCGCGGGTCAGGGGTTTTTCCGTCTGCCACCGCTGGTCGGCGGCCTGCACTTCGGAGGCCCGTCCGACGGCGGCGAGGTGGCCGCAGAAAAAGGTATGCGCGTAATGCAGTTTGTTATCCATGGATCGTTGTGGGTTAAAGCAGGGTTACTCGGACGAAGGGATGGCGCCGCTTCGGGTCCCCGGGGTTTTCGATGCGGACGACCGTCACCTCGGATATGGTTGCGCCGGGCTGCGGGATAAACTGGCCGACGCCCGTGAAGAAAAGTTTCATGTCGGCCTTGGAGATCGTGGCTTCGATCCCGGTGTCCCCGAGCAGGACGACGACGCTCTCGTCCGAGGAGAGCCGCACCGTGGCCGGATAACCGCTCCCGACGCCGGGCGTGTGTTTGAGGAAGGGATCGCCGACGGTCTGTCTGTGGCCCAGCAGCAGGCCGCCTTCCGCGGGCGAGAGGTGCAGTATCCGGCATGAAACCTTCTCGCCGCGCTTCCAGACGCCGTGCCACTGGTCGCAGTACTGCCACATGATCTCGGAGCAGTGGAGGAAGCCGACGGCTCCGCCGCAGCGCATCAGGTAGCCGCCTGCGGTCGTCCCCAGCACCGTGCAGGGGAGCGTGTCGCCGGTCTCGCAGGTCAGCAGCGGGTTGGGGGTCAGCGCGCAGGCGTTGAGCGTCGTGTACTTTGTCTTGCCGATGATCTCTTCACCTGTGATGACGGCGTTGATCCGGTCGCCCGGCTGGCACGGCACGTCGGTCGGGCGGTTCCAGTAGAACTCCGAGGACCGGATCGCCGCGTCGTAGAGCCTGCCCCGTTTGGGGAACGTGCAGAACACATGGTGCGCCGTGGCCTTGACTACGGTGCACTGCACGCGGGAGCCGACGGCCAGATCGTTGTTGGTCGTGGGCGTGAGTGAGAATGTGATCTGCCGCTTCGTGAAACGGATGGCGGAAACGTAAACCGTTATGTTCGCATCGCTCCGGATGTTCATGGCCTTGATCTGCGCTTCGCTGACCGGAAGCGTTCCGACGAGTCCGTTGACCCGGACGAGGCACATGCTGGAGATGGTAGGAAACGATCAGGAGATGGCCGATATGTATTTCGAGATGCTGTTCAGCGAGGGAACGAACGTCGTGTCGCAGTTGTCGCTCAAATATGGCAGCGACAACCGGGTGACCGCCGTTCAGCAGGGCGAGGGCGCAGACGCTGCCGACTGGTACACGTTCTCTTTCGACGGAGACAAGGTTTCGGCCCTGAACAAGATGTACGAAGACGGCGAATCCGGTATCCGGGCATTCTCCTGGGTGCTCAACGGCGGAAAAGTAGAGAGCAGCAACGTCGACTTCATGCGAACCGTCAGCGGCGAAGTCGTTTCGAGACCCGCTGATTTCACCTGGACCTATGATGCCGTTAACGGACAGTGCACCGGCGTCGTTTATCAGAGCAACGGCTCCAATTACGTCTCGTTCGATTTTGAGAACGGGAACTATACGGCGGACGGAATGTTCGAATACGGCGATGCCGGCAAGAAGAACAACATCTTCGGCGTCGATGTGGCGAAAGCCATTGCTGGTGTTACCACCTCGCTGGACGACGATCATGCCCTGGCTTGTTTCCTGGGCTATGACGGAAAGGCTTCGCTCAACCTGCCCACTGCGACGATGTTCGACGCCATGTCGGAAGATGATCCCGCCAAGGCGGTAACCTGCACCCAGGACGGCGAGGGTTACGTGACCGTTGCCAAGTGGGGCGGAGTAGGTATGGATATGATGGGTATCGGAGTCAAGGTCACCTCTGAAACGATATTCGAATTTACCTACGCGGAATAGGCGAAAAGCGCCGATTTCGTTTTACGAGCCGCCCGGGCGATCCGGGCGGCTCTTTTCGTCGCCGTGCGGAGTTTGCGCGTTCTGCAATTTATTTTGCCCGAAGACTTCGTTTGTTGCGCGCAAATAGTTACTTTTGCAGGTATAATCCCAAAAATCCCGTAACGAAATGGAGAATACCATACACCTTCACGACAAGAAGTTCAGAATCATGATCCCCGCCGAGCAGATCGACAAGGCCGTGGATGCCGTGGCGCAGCGAATCAATGCCGACTATGCCGGCAAGGAGACCCCGCTGTTCCTGGGCATTCTCAACGGTTCGTTCATGTTCATGTCGGACCTGATCAAGAAAATCGAATTCCAGAACGAACTTTCGTTCGTCAAGCTGGCGTCGTACGACGGGACCTGCTCCACGGGCTGCGTGAAAAGTCTGATCGGCCTGAACAATCCGATCGAGGGCCGTCACGTGATCATCGTCGAGGACATCGTGGACACGGGCGAGTCGATCGAACACATGATCAAGGAGCTGGAGGCCCGCAACCCGGCGTCGGTCGAGGTCTGTACGCTCTTTTTCAAACCCGGGTCGTATCGCAAGACGCTGCCGATCAAGTACCGCGCCATGGAGATCGGCAACGAGTTCATCGTGGGTTACGGGCTGGACTACGACCAGCTGGGCCGCAGTCTCAAGGATATTTACGTAGTGACGGAGTGATGGCTGCCGCGACCGATCCCGCATGGCTCGACGGCGGGCGAATGCTGCCGCTGGTCGAGGATTTCTACACCATTCAGGGCGAGGGATTCCACGCCGGGAAACCCGCCTATTTCATCCGTCTCGGCGGGTGCGACGTGGGTTGCCGCTGGTGCGACGCCAAGTATACGTGGAACCCGAAACTCTATCCGCCGACCGATGTGCAGACCGTGATCGACCGTGCGATGTCGTGTCCGGCGCAGGCCATCGTCATCACGGGAGGCGAGCCGCTGCTCTATCCGCTGGGCGTGCTCACGGAGACGCTGCGCGAGAGGGGGTTGCAGATTTTTTTGGAAACATCGGGTTCGCACCCTTTCAGCGGTGTTTTCGACTGGGTGTGTCTCTCGCCGAAGCGCCGGCAGCCGCCCCTGGACGAGGCGTTCGAACGGGCCGACGAACTGAAGGTGATCGTCGAGTCGGAGGAGGATTTCGAATGGGCCGAGCGGAATGCCGCCCGCGTAGGCGGAAAGTGCCTGCTGTTCCTCCAGCCCGAGTGGAGCGTCGCCGAAAAGGTCATGCCCGCAATAGTCGAGTACGCCAAGGCGCATCCGCAATGGAATATCTCCATTCAGACGCACAAATACATGCATATACCGTAAAGAGAAGTAATCGGATGATTTCACGCTTGGTCCGCTGTCGATCGCTGTCGTTGCCGCCTGCGGCGTCAGATGCAAGTCTGACCCCATTCCGGCCTTCCCTCGGAGAGGGAGATGGCGTAGGCTTCGGGCGGTTGGCAATACGATAATTCCTTAAATGAAAATTCAGTTCGGCCGCAGGTTCTGGATCGTCGCAACGGCGGTCATCGTCGTCTTCACGGTGTTCGTCGTGGGGCGCAACGCCCTGCATGCCGTGAAGATCAAGCGGCAGATCAACGCCCTGACACGCGAGCAGAGCTATTATTCGGAGAAGATCGCACAGGACAGCACCCTGCTCGAACGGCTGAAATACGACGATTACCTCGAAGAGTACGCCCGGGAGAATTACCACATGCAGGGGCGCAACGAACACGTGTACATTATCAGGGAATAGGGCTTTCCGATTTCATAGGGCCTCTTTGCGCGTGCTTTCGTGCAGCGCGAACGGGACGTACTTCAATAACCGCCCGGCAAACGGGGGTGGCTGCAAGCCACCCCCGTTTGCATTAATAGTGCTCGAAGCCGTGCCAGTCCAGCGGTTCGGGTTTTCCGTTGCGGAGCCACACGAGGCCCGGTCCGGAAGTGATGCGGCCGATGGGATGGAGCGGCGTGCCGAAGCGGATGCGGAAATCAGCGGCGAGGCGTTCGGCGGCCTCCGGCGCGGCGGTGAGCAGGAGTTTGTAGTCCTCGCCTGAGCAGGCGGCCATGCGGACGTCGGCGCCCGGGGCTGCGGGAATCTGCTCGACGGCGACTTCGGCGCCGACGCCCGAGCGGTCGAGGATATGCTTCAGGTCGGAGGCCAGTCCGTCCGAAAGGTCCATCATGGCGCGCACCTCGGGACGGCTGCCGAGCCAGATGCCTTCGGCGACCTGCGGCTGCGGGTTGCGGTGCACGGCGGCCGCGGGGGTGTCGCAGCGTCCCGCGAGGATGTCCTGCAAGCCTGCTCCCGAGGTTCCGAGTTCCCCGGCGGTGAAGATCACGTCCCCGGGGCGTGCGTCGCTGCGTCGCTTGAGGTGCGCGTCGGCCGCGCGGCCGATGGCCGTGACGTTGATCGTCAGGCCCGACAGCGAGCGGGTCGTGTCGCCCCCGGCGAGCGTCACGCCGAACTCCTCGGACAGTTCCCGGTAGCCGAGCATGAACTCTGCGGCCCACGTATCGGCGGCATCGGCCGGAAGGGCGATCGAGAGCAGCGTCGCCACGGGGCGGGCGCCCATTGCGGCCACGTCGCTCAAGTTTACGGCGAGGGATTTGCGTCCCAACTCGCGGGGCGAGGTCGCCGTGCGGAGAAAATGGACCCCTTCGGTCAGCAGGTCCGCGGTGAAGACCAGCGATTCGCCGCCGCCGACAGACAACACGGAGCAGTCGTCGCCGATGCCCTCGAATCCGTTGTCGGGAAGCGGGGCGAAAAGGGTTTTTATGCTGTCGATGAATCCGAATTCGGTCATGGAAGAGTTGTGTTATGGCGCAAAGTTACCGATTTTTTCGGTGAATTTGATTATCTTTGTCCGGGAATCGCCCGCTTGGGGCGTTAGGTTAATGAATGAAACTATGAAGATATTGATTCTCAACGGACCGAACCTCAATCTTCAGGGGCGGCGCGACACCGGGGTTTACGGATCGCAGACTTTCGAGTCGTATTTCGAAGCGCTGAAAGCGAACTATCCCTCGGTGGAGTTCGGCTACTTCCAGTCGAACATCGAAGGCGAACTGATCGACGCCGTGCAGCAGGCCGACGGCGTTTACGACGGCGTGGTGCTCAATGCCGGCGGGTATACGCATACTTCGGTGGCGCTGCGCGACGCCGTGTCGGCCGTGTCGGTTCCCGTCGTCGAGGTGCACATCTCCTCGATCCTCGCCCGCGAGGAGTTCCGCCACACCTCGCTGCTGGCTCCCGTGGCCGCGGGGTCGATCATGGGGTTCGGCCTGAACTCCTATCGGCTGGGCGTGTACGCGCTGCTGACAGGCGCGGAAAAATAGTTGCGTCGGGGCGGAAGCCCGGCAACGCTGCCTTCAAGTCCTCTCCGGGGAGGGATTCGGGGTGGACAGACTTGTGAACGACGCCAACGGCGGCGGCAACACCGCCCGAGAGCGTATCGAAGGATAATATAAACGTAAAAACATAGCTCTATGTATCGCATGAAAAAAACCAAGATTGTCGCTACGATGTCGGATTTCCGCTGCACCGAAGAGTTCGTAAAACAGCTTTTCGACGCAGGTATGGACGTGGTGCGCGTCAATTCGGCGCACGTCTCCGAGGACGGGGCCACGCATATCGTCGAGACGGTGCACCGGGTGAACCCGGCCATTCCGATTATGATAGATACCAAAGGACCCGAAATCCGCGTCACGACGATCGCCGACGAATACGGCAACAGCATCAATTTCCGCCCGGGGGACCGGGTGGCCGTGCGCGGTTCGGACGGCTCGGACTTCACGACCCGCAAGGTGGTCTACATGAACGTGCCGTCGATCGTGAGCGACATTCCCGTCGGGGCGCGGATGCTGATCGCCGACGGCGAGCTGGAAATCCGCGTCGTGGGCAAGAACGATACGGAGCTGGACTGCGAGTTCGTCGTGGGAGGCGCCATGCGTTCGCGCAAGAGCGTTAACGTGCCGGGCGTGTCGATCGACCTGCCGTCGGTGACCGAAAAGGACCGCCGCTTCATCGAATGGGCCGTGAAGAACGACGTCGATTTCATCGCGCATTCGTTCGTGCGCTCGGCGCGCGACATCCGGGCCGTGCAGGATATTCTCGACGCCCACGGCAGCAACATCAAGATCATCTCGAAGATCGAGAACCAGGAGGGACTGGACAACATCGACGAGATCATCGAGGCTTCGTACGGCATCATGGTCGCCCGCGGCGACCTGGGCGTGGAGCTTCCCGCCGAGGTGATCCCCAACACGCAGCGGCGTATCGTCGAGAAGTGTATCTGCGCCAAGCGTCCCGTGATCATCGCCACGCAGATGCTCTATTCGATGGTCAAGTCCCCGCGTCCGACGCGCGCCGAGGTGAGCGACGTGGCCAGCGCCATTTACGAGCGTGTGGACGCCGTGATGTTGAGCGACGAGACCGCCATGGGCGATTTTCCCGTGCAGTCGGTGGAGACGATGGCCCGCATCGCCCGTGAGATCGAGCGCGACGAGACGCATTTCAAGCCGATGATCGACATGGACATGGTTTCGGTGAACCACGAGATCACCGCGCAGCTGGCCCGTTCGGCCGTGCGCGCCTCGACCAACCTGCCGATCAAATACGTGGTGCTCGACACCAAGACGGGCCGCACGGGCCGTTATCTGGCGGCGTTCCGCGGCCGCAAGACCGTGATGGCCGTCTGCTACCAGCTGCATGCGCAGCGGATTCTGGCCCTGTCGTACGGCGTCGTGCCGATTCTCCGGAATCAGGAACTCTCCGACAGATACCATTTCCTGGTCGATGCGCTGGAGTTCCTCGACCAGTACCGCAAACTCGACGACGGGGACCTGATGGCCATCGTGGGCGGCAGTTTCGGTCCCGACGGCGGTGCGTCGTACGTCGAGATCGCCAACGTGCAGAATATCCGCAAGCGTAACGAGGAGATCGTCGCGCAGCACAACTGTTAGGCTGTTGGGCGGCGAACTCAAAGAGAAAGTCGCGCAGGGCGTGGCGTGGAGCATGGCCGAGAAGATCGGCTCGATGCTCCTCGCAATGGCCGTGCGGCTGGTCATCCTGCGCCTGCTGACGCGCGACATACTGGGCTTCATGTCCATTCCGTCGGCCGTCGTGACGGTGCTGCTGGTGATCGTCGACAGCGGGTTCTCGCAGAGTCTGGTCCGCCACAAAGGGCCTTCGCAGAGCGATTACAAGTCGGTTTTCCTTTTCAACATCGCCGTTTCGGCGGTGCTCTACGGGGTGCTGGTGGCCCTGGCGCCCCTTGCGGCGCGCTGGTACAGCATGCCCGAAATCGCGCGGATCGCCCCGGTTTTCTTCCTGCTGCTGCCGCTCAACGCCCTGTGCGCCGTTCAGAATACGATTTTCATTCGGCAGTTCCGTTTCGCGTTGCTCTCGAAGGTGACCTTCCTTTCGTCGCTGGCGGGCGGGCTTACGGCCATTGCGCTGGCGATGGCCGGGTGGGGCATCTGGAGCCTCGTGGCGGAGCGTGTGATCGCGGTCGGGATGCGGACCGCGCTGCTGTGGTGGCTGAGCGACTGGCGCCCCTGCGGCAAGTGCGGGCTGAAGCCCCTGCGCGAGATGGCGCCGTTCGGGTGCAGTCTGATGGTGACGGACCTGATTTCGAATTTCTATAACAAGATACCCCAGTTTTTTCTCGGAAAACTCTATTCGCCCGCGGTGCTCGGATCGTTCGACCAGGCGGTGAAACTCAAGGACATGCCCGCCGCTACGGGCATTCAGGCCGTGCAGAACGTCACGTTCCCGGCCTTGGCGAAGATCCGCGACGATGCCCCGAAGTTCGCCGAAGGATACCGGCAGGTGGTGATGGTCGTCTCTTACGTGATGTTTCCGATCATGCTGGGCATGTCGGCCGTGGCCCGCGACATGTTCGCCGTGCTGCTGGGCGAGGAGTGGATGCCGACGGTTCCCTATTTCGAGGCGGTATGTCTGGCAGGACTGTTCTCGCCGATCGCTTTGACGGCTTACAATGTGTTGAAAGCAAGGTGTAAGGGTCCGTTGATCGTGCGTCTCGAAGTGGTGAAGAAGATCATTATGACGGCGATTTTCGCCGTGACGATTCCGCACAGCGTGATGGCCGTGGTCTGGGGGCTGGTGGCCATCGCATTCTGCGAAATGGCGGTCAATTTCCTGGCGACGATGCGCTTCACCTCCCTGACGTTCCGGCGTTTCGTCCGTACGCTGCTGCCCGTGGCGCTGGTGTCGGGGACGATGTACCTCCTCGTGCGGCTCACGGCCGCGGCGATTCCCGGCAACGACCTCGTGCGGCTGCTGGCCGAACTGGCGACGGGCGTGGTCAGCTACCTCGCGCTGTCGGCGCTGTTCCGGCTGGAAGCCTTCCGGGAGGTGACGACCATCGTGCGCAGGCAGCTGAAAAAATAAGGTTTGAAACCCAAGGGCCTCTGATATGTTCCGACAACCCGATTCACTCTATGCCGGAGTGTTGCTTTGTTCGGCGATCATTCTCGCGGTGGTCGGCGGATCTCTTTTTTGGCTGCGTATGCCGGGCGATGAACGCCTGCGCAATTACCGCCTTTCGCGCCGTTTTGTCGGCTGGGCCTACTTTTCGCTCGCTTTCACCGATGTGCTGTGGCTGCTCTTCTTGCGGGAGGAGTATGAGCTGGATTTCACGCGGATTCTGGTGCTGGCCGTCGCTGCGGTGCAGGCCACGATGTTCTCCGGGGCGCTGGTGACGTTGGTCAACTCCCGTTTTCCGCTTGCGCGGGGAGTTCGCCGTCATCTGCTTGCCGTGGCTGCCGGAACGGCGTCGCTGTTCGGCTGCATGTTGTTCTTTCCGCAGGCCTTTCCAGTGCTTTTCCGGCTGACGGCAGCCGCTTATTGTGTGCAGATAGCCCTCTTTGCGCGGATTTTCGTACGCGAATACCGGGTCTGTCGCCGCAAGCTGGACAACTTTTTTTCGGACGGAGAGATGCGCCGTCTGCGATGGGTGGCCGTGTCGTTTCTGATGACGGCCTTGATCGGACTGACGGCCGCGGCATGGCTGGTGTCGGGGTTAGGGATGCCTTACCTGTTTGCTTTTACGGGGGTCTACATGGTGTTCTACACCTTCTTCGGAATGAAGTATATCAACTATCCCGCGGAGTTCGGGCGGATCGCTCCCGTGATCGCCGACGATGTGCCGGAGCCTTTGGCCGCCGGGGAGAATATCCGTACGGCGCTCGACGAATGGATCGCCGCGAAAGGGTATGTCCGCCCGGGTCTTTCGCTGGAGTCGCTGGCCCGCGAGGTCGGGTGCAACCGCAGTTACCTGTCGCGGTATGTCAACTCCGAGTTGGGGCTTAACTTCAAATCGTGGATACGCGCCCTGCGCATTGCCGAATCGCAGCGGCTGTTGCTGGAGCATCCCGGGGCTTCGGCCCTCGAGGTGGGCGAGATGGTCGGCATCCACGGGCGCAGTACTTTTTTCGCGCAGTTCTCCGAAGTGACGGGCATGTCGCCCGGCGAATACCGCCGCCGCTATGCCGGCGGAGACCCGATCGCCCCTTCGCAAGAATGAAAACAACGCCGAGTCCAGAAACCCGGCGTTGTTTTTTAAGTTCCCGGACTCCTCCGCAGCCGTTTTGCGCTACTTTTATCATCGGATTAAAACGAATGCAATATGATGATGAAAGGATTTTTTACGGCCGCATTGGCCGCATTGGCCGTGTCGGCCGCAGTGCTGGCGCTGGCGGGGAGCTCGGACGGCGGCGGGAACAAGGCGTCACCGGTATCCGGCACGGTCGATATGACCCGGATGACCGCCGATGAGGTAAAGACCGCGATCGGAGCCGCACTCGACGCGGGCATCACCGAATTCAAACTGACGGGCGAGTTTGCCAAGATCGGGATTCCCGCTCGGGTCTCCTTTTCCGGCACCCCTCCGGTCGGCAACCCTTTCTACGACTCCGGCGTGGAAAAGATCGACCTGACCGGCGTGACCGACTGGCCGGAAGTGAATGTGAACGGACGGGTGGACGACGATTTCAACTTTCCCCCGGACGATGTCCGCGGTCTGCCGGCAAGGGCGTTCGACGGACAAAAATATGATAACGGAGCGTTCCATTATGCCTATCCCGCCCTGCGCGAAGTGAGACTGCCCGCCGGAGTGAAAGCGCTCGGCTGTTTGGCATTTTTCGCCTGCCAGGCGTTGAGCTTCGTCTCCTGCGACGGCGTGGAGGAGGTCGGAGTGCAGGCTTTGTCGGGCTGCCCTTCGCTGGAGAGCGTGCAACTGCCCGAGGCGGTTCGGATTTATAACGCAGCTTTCATGGCTTCCGGCCTGACCTCCCTTTCGCTGCCCGAAACGACCCGACTCGGATACAGCGCATTTCAGCACTGCGATGCTCTGACCGAGTTGCGGCTGACCGCTGCCGGCAATATTACCCTGGAGATGAAGGACGGCGCAACTCCTTTCAGCCAGAACTTCGCCAAAGTATGCGATCTTACGCTGAACGCCGACAAGCATTACAGCACCGGCACGGCGGCACCGAAAGCTGCGTCCGCCGACCAATGGGCCACGAACTACTACGGAGATCCGCTTACCTGGAAGAGCATCGCTTTCGAGTGACGCAGGGGTGTTTCGTTATTTTTGCCGCTCCCGTTGCTCCCGCATCTGAACGAACGGGCCGCACCCCGGAAGGATGCGGCCCGTTCGTTTCCCGGAAGAATGCGGGTTATTTGTAGACTTTGGGGGTGATGACGCCCCGGAGCACCACCAGCGCATTGGTGACCAGCGCTTCGAGTTCGTTCTCGCCCGGATAGACCGCGATCGGAGCGATGAACGAGCAGCGTTCGCGGATGTACTCCACGACAGGCTCGTTGTAGGCGATGCCGCCCGTGAGGACGATGGTCTGAACGCTGCCCGAGAGGGCCGCGGCCATGGCTCCGATCTGTTTCACGATGTTGTAGCACATGGCGTCGAGAACCTTTTTGGCCCGCTGGTCGCCCTGCGCGATGCGTTCCATGACCTGAATCACGGAGTTGGTTCCCAGGTAGGCCACCAGCCCGCCTTTGCTCGAAATGAATTTCAGCAGCTCCTCTTTCGTATATTGTCCCGAGAAGCAGACCTTGATCAGTTCGCTCGAGGGGATGCTCCCCGCGCGGTCCGGGGCGAAAGGACCGTCGCCGTCGAGCGCGTTGTTGACATCGACGATACGTCCCTGCTTGTGTGCGGCGACCGAAATGCCGCCGCCCATGTGGGCCACGATCAGATTCGACTCTTCGTACACCCAGCCCATTCGTTCGCAGTGGAGACGCGCCGTGGCCTTCTGGTTCAGGGCGTGGAAGACCGGTTTGCGCGGGCACATCGGCATGCCCGAGATGCGTGCCGCGTCGTCCATCTCGTCGACCACCGGCGGGTCGGCGATGTAGGCCTTGACACCCGCCATGTGGGCGATCTGTGCGGCCAGCAGTCCCCCGAGGTTGCAGGCGTGTTTCATCTGCGCGTTCCGCAGATCGTAGCGCATGCGCGAATTGACTTCGTAGACTCCTGCGGGAATGGGGCGTATCAGTCCGCCGCGGCCGATCACCGCCGAGAGGTTTCTGATGTCGAACGCCTCTTCGCGGAGCGCCGAAAGGATCAGTCCGCGGCGCCAGTCCAGCTGGTCGTTCACGCCGGCGAAGCGGGAGATTTCCTCGGTGGAGTGACGGAGGTTCAATTCCAACAAAGGCCGCTCCTCGTCGTAGAGGGCGACCTTTGTAGACGTTGAGCCGGGATTTATTGCTAAAATTTTGTAGCCCATAAGTTCTCGGTTCGTTTTTAACGTGAGTCCGACGGATTCGCAACGACTGATTGTCGAAGGGTGACTTTCAACCGGGAGGCGTTGTTTCTTTCGTCGGGCTGATTTAAGATTGGGTTAGGTCCGGATGACCGGAATTTTATTTTTTTACCGCCAGGCAGGCCAGCGCTATTGAGAAGAGCTTGGTCTTGCTCGTGTCGCCGCGCGAGGTGAGCACGCACGGAACCTTCGTACCCATGACCATCGCCGCCAGTTCGCCGCCGCAGAGGTGCGAGACCGACTTGAAGAAGACGTTGGCCGATTCGAGGTTGGGGAACAGCAGGCAGTCCGGATCGCCGGCCACCGACGAACCCTTGACCTTTTTGTGCTCGGCGACCTCCTTGTAGAGCGCCACGTCCAGCGACAGCGGACCGTCGACGACGACGTTGCCCAGCTGGCCGCGGTCGGCCATCTTGGCCAGCAGCGCGCCTTCGGTCGAGGAGATCACGTTGGGGAGCAGCTGCTCCGAGGGGGCGATGCAGGCGATTTTCGGCGTTGCTATGCCCAGCAGGTTGGCCGTGCGGGCCAGGTAGCCGATCTGCACCATCTTCTGCTTGAAGTCGGGGAGCGGAATGACCGCCACGTCCGAGATGATCAGCAGTTTGTGGTAGCAGGGCATTTCGACGATCGAAACGTGGCTCAGGACGCCTTTCGGGGGGAACAGTCCGGCCTCCTTGTTGAGGATGCCGCGCATGTATTTGTCGGTCGAGACCAGACCTTTCATCAGAACGTCGGCGTTGCCCGAAACGACCGATGCGACGGCCTGCTGGACGCATTTCACATCGTTGGGTTCGTTGACGATGTTGAAGGCGTTGATGTCGATGCCGTTCTCCTGGCAGACCTGTTTGATAACCTCCTTGTCGCCGAAGAGCGTAGGCTCCACGAGACCCTCCTTATAGGCTTCGTAGACCGCTTCCAGCGTATGCGAATCCTGTCCGTAAGCTACGGCAAGACGTTTTTTACCCCGTTTCCTCGCCTCCTCGACGATTTCGGTAAGATGCTGAATCATGGTGTTGTTACGTTTAAAATTGATATATGCTTTATTGTTTTGCCTCTATGCTGTCGGCTGTCGGCGGTCGTTGCCGCCGCCGGCGTCGTTTGCAAGCCCGACCCCACCCCAAAACCCTCCCTCGGGGAGGGGGCTTATCGCATGCGACCGGAATGCGGACGTTATTTTACCAGATTGTAGGTGTCCGTGGCGATCACCAGCTCCTCGTTGGTGGCGATGGTGGCTACCTTGACTTTCGAATCCGCCGCCGAGAGGATCTTGTTCACGCCGCGCGCGCCCTTGTTGGCCGCAGGGTCGAATTTCACGCCCATGAACTCCAGTCCGGTGCAGACCGCTTCGCGCATTTCGCACGAATTCTCGCCCACGCCGCCCGTGAAGATGATCATGTCGACACCGCCCATTTCGGCGGCGTATTCGCCGATGAACTTCTTGATGCGTCCGTAGTACATATCGCGCGCCAGGATTGCGCGGAGATTGCCCTCGTCGTAGGCGCGGTCGATGTCGCGCATGTCGCTCGAAATGTCCGTGAGGCCCTGCACGCCCGACTTCTTGTTCATCATCGTGTTCAGCTCGGCATAGCTCATGCCCTCCTTTTCGCCGATGAACGTGATGGCGCTGGCGTCCACCTGGCCGCAGCGCGTGCCCATCACCAGGCCGTCGAGCGGCGAGAAGCCCATCGAGGTGTCGTAGGACTTGCCGTTGAGAATCGCCGTCACCGAACCGCCGTTGCCGATGTGGCAGGTGATGATCCGCGAGTTGTGGAAATCCAGTCCGGCCAGTTCGGCGCCCACCTTGGCCACATACTTGTGGCTGGTTCCGTGGAAGCCGTACTTGCGCACGCGGTATTTCTCGTAATAGGCGTGGGGCAGGGCGTACATGTAATTCACCGCCGGGATCGACTGGTGGAACGAGGTGTCGAACACCGTGACCTGCTTCACGCCCGGCAGGACCTTTTCGATCGAAAGCACGCCTTCGAGATTGGCGGGGTTGTGCAGCGGGGCGATCTCGAACAGCGAGCGGATCTTCGCCTTGACGTCCTCGGTGACGATGCAGCTCTCGGGGAAGAACTCGCCGCCGTGGGCTACGCGGTGGCCGACGGCCTTCACTTCGTCGAGCGACGCGATCACGCCGTGGGCGGGGTCGGTGAGGGCGTCGAGCACGAGCTTGATGCCGGTCGTGTGGTCGGGAATCGGCTGGTGAAGCTCGAACGGCTCCTTGCCGACGGGTTTATGGGTCAGGTCGCCTTCCGGGAGGCCGATACGTTCCACGATGCCTTTTGCGAGCAGTTTGCTCGACGCGTCCTCCATGTCGATCACCTGATATTTGATCGAAGAGGAGCCGCAGTTTAAAACCAGAATTACCATAACTTCTATTTTAAGTTTTTATGTTTTTTCTTCGTCGTTGCGCTTCCGGGCGGTGTTGTCGCCGCCTTCGGCGTCGTTTACAAGCCTGACCCCACCCCGGCCCTCCCTCGGGGAGGGAGATGGCGTACGTTTCATTCGCTTTAGGGTTGCAATCCGGTTGTTTACGTTTTTTCTTCGTCGTTGTGCTTCCGGGCGGTGTTGTCGCCGCCTTTGGCGTCGTTTACAAGCCTGACCCGGGCAAATTCAGCCATCTAATTCGCGGCGTTCCGCCGCGTATCCAATTCTAACCCTCCCCTAAATCCCCTCCTCGGAGGGGGCTTGTCGCAGCGCGACCGGGATTTCAGCCGGGATTTAACCGGGTTGCAGGTTATTTTTAATTCTTAATTTTTCATTTTTAATTGCGTGCAATTTGCGCTCCGATCCACATGCCCAGTGCGGCGAAGGCGATGCAGACCGCGACGCTCAACGCAATGTAGGCCGTCGCAGGCCCGTAGTCTCCGGCACGCAGCAACCGCACGGCATCGGCCGAAAAGGTCGAAAAGGTGGTGAATCCTCCGCAGAATCCTGCGATGAGCAACCATCCTGCCGCAGCCGAATTCGTGGTCTCCAGCAGAATGCCGATCAGCAGCGATCCCGCGGCGTTAACCGTGAACGTTCCGGCCGGAAAACCCAGCAACGTGTGCCCTCCGAGCAGCCAGACGGAGAGCATATAGCGGACGATGCTTCCGGCGGCGCCTCCCAGGCCCACGGCGAAAAGTTCACGAATCATAATTTAAATATATGTATTATTTTACGGATGTGCAAATTTAAGCAAAAAATGATTACGAATCGTTCAATTATTTGCCGAAATAAGTGGAATTTTTGTCACATATGGGTCGGGACCTTTTGGCGCCGGCCGTCCGGGCCATGCGGCGGCGTCTCCCTTCCGCGAGGGGCGTCGGGGGATGCATCGGTGCGCGGCGACTCCGCTTCGCCCGCGCGGGGCGGAGTCGGGAACGCGGCGGGATGCCGCGAAAACGGCGGGCGGCGGCGTGACCGTCATGGCTCTCTGGTCTGTCCGTTGCCTGAAATCACGTATTTGTAGGTCGTGAGTTCGGGCAGCCCCATCGGGCCGCGGGCGTGGAGTTTCTGGGTCGAAATGCCGACCTCGGCGCCGAACCCGAACTGGCCGCCGTCGGTGAAGGCCGTCGAGACGTTGACGTAGACGCACGCCGCATCGACCCGCCGGGTGAACTCCCGGGCCGTCCCGGCGTTTTCGGTGACGATGGCTTCGCTGTGGCGCGAGGAGTAGCGGGCGATGTGCGCCAGAGCTTCGTCGAGGGAGCCGACGGTCCGCACGGCCAGCTTGTAGTCGAGGAATTCGGTCCCGAAGTGCTCCTCCGCGGCGGGGCGGAGCAGGCACGCGGGGTAGCGGCCTTCGAGTGCGGCGTACGCCTCCGCGTCGGCGTAGACCGTGACGCGTTCGGCGGCCATCGGGTCGCACAGTTCCGCGAGGTCCCGGAGCCGTTCGCGGTGGACGATGAGGCAGTCGAGGGCGTTGCAGACGCTGACGCGCCGCGTCTTGGCGTTGCAGACCACGGCGCGGCCTTTCGTCAGATCGCCGTCGAGGTCGAAGTAGGTGTGGACGATGCCCGCCCCGGTTTCGATCACGGGTATGCGGGCGTTTTCGCGCACGAAGCGGATCAGTCCCGCGCCGCCGCGCGGGATCACCACGTCGACGTAACCCACGGCGTTCAGCAGCGCTCCGGCAGCCTCGTGGCCCGCGGGCAGCAGGGTGAAGGCCGCCGGGTCGATGCCTTCGCTGCGGAGCGCCTCGCGGAGCAGGGCGGCGATGGCTTCGTTGGAGCGGCGGGCGTCGCTGCCGCCCTTCAGCACGCAGGCGTTGCCCGTCTTCATCGAGAGCGAGAAAATGTCGGCCGTGACGTTGGGGCGCGCCTCGCAGATCATGCCCACCACGCCGAACGGTACGCGGACCTTGCGGAGGGTCATGCCGTTGGGACGGGTCCATTCGGCGATCGTTTCGCCCTGCGGCGAGGGCAGTCCGGCGACGGATTCCATGTCGGCGGCGATCGAGGCGATGCGTTCCGCCGTCAGCCGCAGGCGGTCGCGCATGGGTGAATCGGCGTCCATCGCCTCCAGGTCGAGGGCGTTGGCCGCGAGCACTTTTCCGGCGTTTTCCCGCAGCAGGGCGGCGGCTTTCGCGACGGTGCGGCTCAATCGCCCGGCGTCGACAAGGGCCAGTTCGTTGCCGGCGCGCCGGGCGGCGACGAAGATCGTATCGTATTCCATTTTTATTCCAGATATAGGTAATCGCAGTGAATCAGCGGTTTGAGACCTTTGCGGCCGAGGTTGCGGCGGGCCGTCGCGCTGTCGCACGAGATGCGGCCCACGCCCAGTGGGGCGCCTTCGGGCGAGAGGATGCGTACGATGTCGTCGCGCTCGAAATCCCCTTCGACGGCCGTGACGCCCACGGCGAGGATGCTCGCGGCCTTGCTCTGCGAGACGGCCGCGGCGGCCCCGGCGTCGAGGTGCAGGGCGCCCTTGGCGAAGCCTTCGCTGCTGGCGATCCACTTCTTGACCCCCGAAGCCGGTCGGGGAGCCGCTTCGAAACGCGTGCATACGACGTCGCGGTCCGTGAGGATCAGATCCGTCAGGATATTGTCGCGGCGGCCGTTGGCGATCACGACCTCGATGCCCTCGCCCGCCGCGCGCGACGAAATGCGGCTCTTGGTCGTCATGCCTCCGCGACCGCGCGAGGAACGCGCCGTGTCGATGTACTGCGAAAGGTCGCGGCCCGGGGCGACGCGGCGGATGACCTGCGAGGCGGGGTCCGAAGGCGAACCGTCGTAGATGCCGTCGATATTGCTCAAGATGACGAGCGCCTCGGCTCCCATCATCGCCGCCACGAGACCCGAAAGTTCGTCGTTGTCGGTGAACATCAGCTCCGTGACCGAGATCGTGTCGTTCTCGTTGACGATCGGGACGACGCCCGCCGCGAGCATCGCCTCCATGCAGTTGCGCTGGTTGAGGTACTGCCGCCGCGTGGAGAGGCTCTCCTTGGTGGTGAGCACCTGCCCGCAGGCGATGCCGTATTCGTTGAAGAGGTCGTAGTAGCGGTTCAGCAGTTTCACCTGCCCGACGGCCGAGAAGAGCTGGCGGGCCGAAACGGTGTCGATGCGTCCGACGCGGGTTTCGAGCAGGCTGCGGCCCGAGGCCACGGCGCCCGACGAGACGAGGATGAACTCCGTGCCGGCCCGGTGCAGGCGCGCCAACTGGTCCACGAGCGCCGAGATGCGCGTGGTGTCGGGCCGTCCGTCCTCGCGGGTGAGCACATTGCTGCCGATCTTGACGACGATGCGGCGGTATTTTTTCGATTCACAATTCATAATTCACAATTCAAAATCGCTTCGTCCGGACAAACGGATTCGGTCGCCTGCCCCCCCCCTCCCGTCATTGCGAGGAGCGTGGCGACGCGGCAATCCGATCAAAGGTCGTAACCTCACAACGCGTCCAGCGGATTCCCACGTCGGTCCTTCGGCTCTCCACGGAATGACAATCCAATTTTCACCTTTCGTTTCAGGGTTCATATTTATATCCCACGCCCTTGACCGTGACGATGCGTTCGTCGCCGATCTTCTGGCGCAGCTTGCGGATGTGCACGTCGATCGTGCGGTCGCCCACGACGACCTCCGTGCCCCAGATCTTGGCGTAGATCTCCTCGCGGGGAATCAGCTTCCCGGGCGACGAGTGGAGCAGGTCCAGCAGCGCGAACTCCTTGCGCGGGAGGGTGATCTCCTGTCCGTCGCGGATCACCGTGTAACGCTCGCGGTCGACCGTGAGCCCCGGAGCCGGGGCCTTCTCGGGAGGTCTGTCGGCGTCGATGCGCTTGAGGATCGCCTGCACGCGGCTTACCAGCAGCTTCATCTTGATAGGTTTGGTCAGGTAGTCGTCGGCTCCCACGTCGAACCCTGCCAGCTGCTGCCCCTCCTCGCCCAGCGCCGAGAGGAAAACCACCATCGTGTCCTTCAGCACGGGGTTTTGGCGGATCGCGCGGCAGGTCTGCGCCCCGTCCATCACCGGCATCATCATGTCCAGCAGGATCAGGTGCGGACGGCATTCGGCGGCCACTTTCAGCGCCTCGGCGCCGTTTTCGGCCGTGAAGACTTCGTAACCCTCGCGTACGAGGTTGTAACGGACGAATTCGAGGATGTCTACCTCGTCGTCGACCAGCAGGATACGGTGACTCATGGTGTCGGTTTTCGGTCAGGCGGCCCGCGAGGGGCCGTGTGTGCGTAACTTTTTGCGAAGATAATGATTTTCCGGCGAATATTCAATAAATTGTCGTACCTTTGGCCTTTCAACTATTCATATATGATCAACGAAGCTGATTTCAGCGCTTTAGGCCTCAGCGAGGAGATGCTCGCGGCCGTCCAGGCAAAAGGGTTCGAAACACCCACCTCCATCCAACGACTTACGATTCCCCGTCTGCTCTCGGGAGAGAACGACATCATCGCGCAATCCCAGACCGGTACGGGTAAAACGGCGGCTTTCGGGCTGCCGATACTCCAGCAGATCGAGCCTTCGAAAGAGGGCGTGCAGTCCATCATCCTCGTCCCGACGCGCGAGCTGGCCGTGCAGGCCGCCGAGGAACTTTTGAGTTACAACCGCGAGCGGCGGCTCTCGATCACGGCCATCTACGGAGGGGCCGCGATGAGCGAGCAGCTGCGCCGCCTGTCGCGGGGCGTCGACATCGTCGTCGGCACGCCGGGGCGCGTGCTGGACCACATCCGCCGCGGTACGCTCAAATTGGACAAGGTCCGTTTCCTGGTTCTGGACGAAGCCGACGAAATGCTCAACATGGGCTTCGTGGAGGATGTCGAGGAGATCATGGGCCATACGGGCGAAGACCGCCGCGTGCTGCTCTTTTCGGCCACGATGCCCGAGCGGATCATCCGTCTTTCGGAGGCTTACATGCGCAATACGGAGGTGCTGCGCGTGGAGTCGCAGCACCTGACGGCCGACCTCACGAACCAGATCTATTTCGAGGTGCGCGAAGCCGACAAGTTCGACGCCATGACGCGCATCATCGACATCGAACCGGACTTTTACGGCATCGTCTTCTGCCGCACGAAGATCGGCGTGGACGAGGTGGCGACGCGTCTGGTGGCCCAGGGCTATTCGGCCGAGGGGCTGCACGGCGACGTGTCGCAGGCCCAGCGCGAGAAGATTCTCCGCAAGTTCCGCGACAAGGCGGTCAACATTCTGGTGGCGACCGACGTGGCCGCGCGGGGTATCGACGTGTCGAACCTCTCGCACGTGATCAACTATTCGCTGCCGCAGGATTCGGAGAGCTACGTCCACCGCATCGGCCGTACGGGCCGCGCCGGCAACCAGGGTACGGCCATCACCTTCATTTCGGGCGCCGAACTGCGCCGTTTCAACTGGATGATGCGCGACATCAAGGCCGACATCAAGCGGGAGACGCTGCCTTCGCCGCAGGACATCGTGGCGATGAAGCGCGCCAAGATCAAGGACGATTTGCAGGAGATCGTGGCCAATGAGAGCTACGGCGACTACGCCGACATCGCGGCCGAACTGCTCGAAAGCTATGCGCCCGACGTGGCGCTGGGGGCCTTGCTGCGGCTGGCTTTCCGCAGTGAGCTGGATCAGAGCAATTATCCCGAAATCCGTTCGTTCTCGGTCGACCGCAAGGGCAAGGCGCGGCTGTTCCTGGCGCTCGGAGGCCGCGACGGCTACACGGCCCGCCGGATCGTGGAGATGCTCAAGCGCAAGTGCGGACTGCGGGACAAGAATATCGACGACGTGCGTGTCTTCGAGAACTATTCGCTGGTGAGCGTGCCGTTCAGCGACGCCGAGGCGGTCGTGGGGCAGCTCAACGCCTCGGGAGGCCGTCGCCGCATCGCCAAGATTGACGGTTCCGATGCGGAGAACGGCGGCGGAAAGCGGCGCCGGCCGGCTACGGAGGGTCGCAACGGCGGCGAAGGCGCGTCCGGAAGCGAATCGGCCGGAGAGCCTCGTTCCGAGACGCGGGGCCGCAGGAAGGCCGGGCAGCCCGAGGGCGCGGAGGAGTTCCGCTCCGAAAGGCGGCCGCGCAGGGAAACCGCGGAAACGGCGGACGACGCCGGGGAGCGGCGTCCCGTGACGCGGAGCCGGAAAAAGGCCGAAAACGACTGGAACGCGTCTCCGGCAGGCGGCAACGACGGGTTCGACTGGGAGGCTTTCCAGCGTTACGACGATGCCGCGGCATGGGAGAAGCCCAAGCGCGGCGGCGGGACCAGAAGCGTCCGCCGCAGCGGCCGTCCCGTCACCACGGGCCGTCAGGCTGCGCCCAAACGCATTGCCGCAAAGGGCCGCAAGCGCTGACGAAGGGCCGGAACAGACCGGAAAATTGCGCCGCCGTGCCGGGATGCAGCGATTTCGCGCTTCCGCAGGGCGGCGTTGTTGCATGTTTTGACGAAATCTTTTCGGCGTTCCGCATAAAATGGTTATATTTGCGAGATTTATATGCTTCCGCATATGCGGGAACCAAAAAACGTGTACTGAAATGGCTACTGAAAAACCGACACTTCCTGCTCCCGAGGAGCAAGTCAGCCCTGCGGCTGAAGATGCGCAAGCGAATCCTGCCGTGACTGCCCGAGTCCCTGAACCCGAAATGCCCGCCGCCGGACCGGCTGCGGAGGCGTCCGCCGCTGCGGAAGAACCCGTTGCGGAGGTTGCGGATGCGCCCGCGGAATCCGCCGTGACGAAGACGCCCGCCGCAGAAACGCCTGCGGAGGAGGCCGCCGCGGAGCGGATTTCCGGCGAGGAGGCTGCGCCGCGCGCCAAACGTGCCCGGATCAAGCCTGCCGCCGGGCAGGAGGTTGCGGAATCGGAGGAGGACGCGTCCCGGGACGTGCAGGTGGACTTTGCCGATGAGGAGGCTGCGCTCGCGGCGCAGAATGCCGGGCTGGAGATCGAGGGCGCGACGCCCGAGGAGGAGGCCGCGGAGGAACTCGCCGCGCAGAAGCCCGAGGAGGACAAGTTCGCCGGAAAAGGCAAGGAGGAGTTGGTGGCCCTGTTCGCCCGGATGCTCGAAGAGCAGCCCGTGCAGTCGATCCGCCGGGATGTGGAGGCGTTGAAGATCGCCTTTTACCGCATCCGCCGCGCCGAGGTCGAGGCCGCACGCCGCCGCTTCGTCGAGGAGGGCGGCGCCGAGGAGGATTTCGCTCCTTCGGTGGACGGCGCCGAAATTCAGCTCAAGGAGCAGTTCAAGGAGTACCGCCGCCGCCGCGACGCGTTCATCGCCAACCTCGAAGCCGAGAAGGAGGCGAATCTCAAGGTCAAGCAGGCGATCATCGAGGAGCTGAAGGAGCTGGTCAATTCGGACGAGACGCTCAACCATACGTTCAACAAGTTCCGCGAGTTGCAGCAGCGCTGGAAGGATACCGGCATCGTGCCGCAGCAGCATGTCAAGGATTTGTGGGAGACCTACAACCTGCACGTCGAGAATTTTTACAGCTTCATCAAGATCAACAAGGAGCTGCGTGACCTCGATCTGAAGAAGAACTACGAACAGAAGGTAGCCCTCTGCGAGCAGGCCGAGGCGCTGGTGCTGGAGCCTTCCGTCGTCGAGGCGTTCCACAAGCTGCAAAAACTCCATGACGAGTGGCGCGAGACGGGTCCCGTCGCCAATGAGTACAAGGAGGCGCTCTGGGAGCGTTTCAAAGCCGCGTCGAGCCGTATCAACAAACAGCATCAGGAGCATTTCGAAACGCTGAAGGGCGAGCAGGTGAAGAACCTCGAACTCAAGACCGGGCTGTGCGTCGCCACGGAGGAACTTTCGTCCCAGCCGCTCACCACCCGCAAGGAGTGGAACCGCGCGAGCGACCGTCTGCTGGAGATTCAGAAGACCTGGAAGACCATCGGTTTCGCGCCGAAGAAAGATAACAACCGCATCTACGAACGTTTCCGCACGGCGTGCGACCGTTTCTTCGAGGCCAAGCGGCAGTTCTATGCCGGAATGAAGACCGAGATGGAGCACAACCTTCAATTGAAGATTGAGATCTGCGAGGCCGCCGAGTCGCTGATGAACAGCGAGGAGTGGAAGAAGGCCACCGACGAACTGATCGCCCTCCAGGCCCGCTGGAAGCAGATCGGAGCCGTGTCGCGGCGCCATTCGGACGCCGTCTGGAAGCGTTTCCGCGCTGCCTGCGACAAGTTCTTCGAGCGCAAGGCGTCGCACTTCGCGAGCGTCGACGGCGAGCACGAGGAGAACCTGCAGAAGAAACTCGCCCTGCTGGCCGAAATGGCCGGGGCCGACGTGAAGGCCGGGGGCTACGAGGTGATCCGCGAGTTCCAGCGTCGCTGGGGCGAGATCGGTTTCGTGCCCATCAAGCAGAAGGACGCCATCCAGAAAAAGTACAAGGCCGCCGTGGACGAGCTGTTCAACACGCTGCGCGGTTCGGAGCGCGACCGTTCGATGGGCCGCTTCCGCGAGAAAGTCTCGTCGTTCAAGGCGTCGGGCGACCGCCGCCTGCGCTCGGAACGCGAACGCCTCTACAACAAGGTGCGTCAGCTGGAGCAGGAGATCGGCCTCCTGGAGAACAACATCGGCTTCTTCGCCAAGTCGAAGAACGCCGAGGCGTTGGTGGCCGACGTGCGTGCGAAGATCGAGCGCGCCCGCGAGGAGATGGCCTCGACGATCGAGAAGGTGAAGCTGATCGACAAGCAGGACCAGGACGAAAATAACAATGCCTGACGATCGGATCGCCCTGCCGCTCCGGACGCCGGCCCACGGCGGAACGCCGTGTATACAGGTTTGACCCGCCCCCGAACCCCCGCCTTGGCGGGGGCTTGCGGAAAAAGGCGCTGAACGGTGTTACAACGAATTTATAAATAAAACAGTAATGAAACTTTCCAAACCCAAGTACATATTCGTAACGGGCGGCGTGGCGTCGTCGCTCGGCAAGGGTATTATTTCGGCTTCGATCGCCCGCCTGTTGCAGGCCCGCGGTTACTCGGTGACCATTCAGAAACTCGACCCCTACATCAACGTAGATCCCGGAACGCTCAACCCCTACGAGCACGGCGAGTGCTACGTCACCGAGGACGGCGCCGAGACGGACCTCGACCTGGGGCACTACGAGCGCTTCACGAACCAGCCCACGTCGAAGTCCAACAACGTCACGACGGGCCGTATCTACAAGAGCGTCATCGAGAAGGAGCGCAAGGGCGAGTACCTGGGCAAGACCGTGCAGGTCATTCCCCACATCACCGACGAGATCAAACGCCGCATTCAGCTGCTGGCGCAGACCAAGAAATACGACGTGATCATCACCGAGATCGGCGGCACGGTGGGCGACATCGAGTCGCAGCCGTTCATCGAGTCGGTGCGCCAGCTGCGCTATTCGCTGGGTTACCGGAATACGGCGCTGGTTCACCTGACGCTGATCCCCTACATGGCCGCTTCGGGCGAGTTGAAGACCAAACCCACGCAGCACTCGGTGAAGGCCCTGCTGGAGAACGGTCTCCAGCCCGACATCCTCGTGCTGCGCGCCGAGCATCCGCTGTCGACGGCGCTCAAGCGCAAGGTGGCGCTGTTCTGCAACGTCGACGCCAACGCCGTGATGGAGTCGATCGACGTGCCGACGATCTACGAAGTGCCGCTGAAAATGCACGAACAGCATTTGGACGAGGTCGTGCTGGACAAACTGAACCTGACGGCCGACAAAGAGCCGGACATGGCCGCGTGGAGCGCATTCGTCGAGAAGGTGAAACACCCCTCGAAGAAGATCGAGATCGCGCTGGTCGGCAAGTACACCGAACTGCCCGACGCCTACAAGTCGATCTGCGAATCGTTCATCCACGCCGGGGCGGTCAATGACTGCAAGGTCAAGCTGCGCTATGTCAATTCGGAGAAGATCACCCGCGAGAGCGCAGGCGCGCAGCTGGGCAAGATGTCCGGCATTCTGGTGGCTCCGGGCTTCGGCAACCGCGGCATCGAGGGGAAGATCGAGGCCGTGCGCTTCGCCCGCGAGAACAACATCCCGTTCCTGGGCATCTGCCTGGGCATGCAGTGTGCCGTGATCGAGTTCGCGCGCCACGTGCTGAATCTCGCCGATGCCAATTCGAGCGAGATGGAGCAGACGCCGCATCCGGTGATCGACCTGATGGAGGAGCAGAAGGGCGTTACGGCCAAAGGCGGCACGATGCGTCTGGGCGCCTATCCCTGTGCGCTGAAGAAAGGCTCGAAAGTCGCTGCCGCCTACGGCAAACTCAACATTTCGGAGCGTCACCGCCACCGTTACGAGTTCAACAACGACTATCTGGAGCAGTTCGAGGCGGCCGGCATGAAGGCCGTGGGCGTGAATCCCGACACGAATCTGGTGGAGGTCGTCGAGATCGAGAACCATCCCTGGTTCGTCGGTACGCAGTACCATCCCGAATACAAGAGCACCGTATTGAGCCCCTCGCCGCTGTTCGTGGCCTTTGTGAAGGCCGCGCTGGCGTATGCGGAGAAGAAGTAATCACCCTCTGAAAAGATAAAAAGGAAGACAGTTTAATGGATAAAAAATCAATCATAGGCATTGCCGTCGTAGCGGTTCTTTTTCTGGGATTCGCCTATTTCAACAGCCAGCAACAGAAAGAGTATCTGGAACAGAAAGCCGCATACGAGGCCTATGTCGATTCGGTGGCCGCAGCCGCGCGTGCGGCGGCTCCCGTGGCCGATTCGCTGGCGTCGGGTAACGGCGTGCAGGCAGAAGTGGCGGCCGCAGAGGCTGCGGCAGCGGTACGCGAGCGTCAGGTGGAGACGCTGGGCGAGTCGCTGACGGCGGCCCGCGAGGCGGAGGCCGAAGAATTCATCGTGGAGAACGACGTGATGGCGGTGCTCTTCTCCACCCGCGGCGGCCAGATCAAGGGCGTCACGCTGAAGGATTACACCCAATACGGTCCGCGCGGAAAACGCGACCGGAAAATCGAGATGATGGACCCCGCCACGGCGCGTTTCGGGCTTTCGTTCTATCTGAAGAACGGGCTGAAGAACGTGCCGGTCAACACGCTGGATTACGTGTTCACGGCCCAGCCCGTAGTCGGGGAGGCGGACGGAGCCAAGAGCGTCGTGATGCGCCTTCCGGTGGCGGAGGGGGCCTATCTGGAGTACCGTTACCTTATATATGATACGGAGGCTCCCGAGCGCGACTACCTCGTCGACTTCGACGTGCGGCTGGTGAATATGGCTCCGGAGATGGCCAACCAGACGCAGATTCAGATCGACTGGGCGAACACCACTTTCCAGAACGAGAAGGGTTTCCAGAACGAGAACATGTACACCACGCTCTCGTACCGTTTCCCCGACGAGACCTCGATCGAGGAGCTGGGCATGAGCGAAGGCGCAAAGTCGAAGAACATCTCGACGCAGGTCAACTGGGTGGCTTTCAAGCAGCAGTTCTTCTCGTCGGTGTTCATCGCCCCGGACAACGTGTCCTACGCCAACCTCGCCTTCGACACGGCGGCTCCCGAGTCGTCGCTGCTCAAGACCTTCACGGCGCAGATGGGCGTGCCCTATACGCCGCAGACCGAAGGGTATGACTTCGCATTCTATTTCGGCCCCAACAAGTACTCGATCCTCAAGAAGATCGGGGAGCCGGGCGGTGCGGATATTTATCTGGAGCGTCTCGTGCCGCTGGGCTGGGGCATCTTCGGATGGGTCAACCGCTGGTGCGTGATTCCGGTCTTCGACTTCCTGCGCAACTACATCGGCAGTTTCGGCATCATCATCTTCATCCTGGTGCTTCTGGTGAAGCTGGTGATCTCGCCGCTGACCTACAAGAGTTACGTTTCGATGGCCAAGATGCGTCTGGTCAAACCCCAGATCGACGAGCTGGCGAAGAAGTATCCCAAGCCGGAGGACGCCATGAAAAAGCAGCAGGCGACGATGGAGCTTTATAAAAAGGCGGGCATCAACCCCATGGGCGGCTGTATTCCGATGCTGATTCAGATGCCGATCCTGATCGCCATGTTCCGCTTCTTCCCCGCGTCGATCGAGCTGCGCGAGCAGCCCTTCCTGTGGGCCGACGACCTCTCGTCGTACGACAGCATCGTGAACCTGCCGTTCTCGATTCCCTTCTACGGCGATCACGTTTCGCTGTTCGCCCTGCTGATGGCGGTGTCGCTGTTCGGATACTCCTGGTTCAACTACCAGCAGACGGCGTCGTCGCAGCCCCAGATGGCCGGCATGAAGTTTATGATGGTCTACATGATGCCGATTATGATGCTCTTCTGGTTCAACAGCTATTCGAGCGGCCTTTGCTACTACTACCTGCTGTCGAATATCTTCACCATCGGGCAGACGCTCGTCATCCGGCGCATGGTCGACGACAACAAGATCCACGCGATTATGCAGGCGAACGCCGCGAAGAAGTCGAAAGGCAAGAAATCGAAATTCCAGCAGCGCTACGAGGAGCTGATGCGTCAGCAGGAGGCCCAGCAGCGCGCGAAGAGAAAATAGGCGGAACTCCGCTTTGAACACGGGCCGGAGCGGATTCCACATCGGGAACGCTCCGGCCTTGTTTTTGCCGGAGGCCGCATAAAACGATACCGTTATGAAACGAATTTTGATGCTGGCGTCGCTGCTGGCGGCCGGAATGCCGCTCGGGGCGCAGAATTTGGGGTCGGAGTACCGGCTGAAACGCGTGATTCCCGTCGAGGGACGGCAGGGTGTCGCCGCCGATTCGAATTTTTACTATGTGTCGGGCAGCACGGCGCTCTATAAATACGACAAGCAGGGGCGGCTGGCGGCCAAAAACGAGCGGCCGTTCGAGGGGCTGCCGCTGGCTGCCAACCACATCGGCGACATCGACGTGTGGGACGGGGAGATTTACGCCGGGATCGAAACCTTCGACGACGGCCGCGGGGAGAATATCCAGGTGGCGGTCTACGACGCCAACACGTTGAAATGGAAACGCTCGATCGACTGGGAACCCTCGTCGGGGCAGGTCGAGGTGTGCGGGCTGGCGGTGGACCGCGACGGCGACATGGTCTGGATGGCCGACTGGGTCGACGGACGCTACGTCTACGGCTACAACCGGAAAACGGGGCGGTATGTCCGCAAGGTCCACCTGCGTCCCGTGCCCCAGTGGCAGCAGGGGATTTTCATGGTCGGCGGACGCATGCTGATCTCTGCGGACGACGGGGACGCCGACCTCGATGAACCGGACAACCTCTACGTTGCGGATCTGCGCGACGGAAAATCGTATGCCACGGTGCTTCCGTTCCGCTCGATGGACGATTTCCGCCGTCCGGGCGAAATCGAGGGGCTGGCCGTCGATCCTGCGACGGACGATCTGCTGGTGCTGGCCAACCGCGGGGCGCGGATCGTGCTGGGCATGCCGCGGGGCTTCTATCCGGGCTACGACGGCGAGGTGCACGAAGTCTACGTCTTCGAGAAGGTGAAATAAAGAAAGGTCCCGGATGTCCGGGACCTTTCTCTTATGGGAAGCGGCGGCTATTTGCCGAATCCGTTCGAAACGAATGTCAGCGCGTCGGGCAGCACCGTCTGCCAGTAGCGCCAGGTGTGGCCGCCGTCGCGCATGCGGTATTGCAGGGGAATGCCGCGCTCGCGCATGAGCGTGTAGAAATCGACGTTGCATTTCCAGAGGAAATCGTCGTCGCCGCAGTCGACCCACCAGCGGACCGAGCGCACGCCGTCGAGCTGTTCGGCGGTCATTCCGCGCAGCAGGGCCACGGGCGAGTTGTCGGCGACGGATTGCTGGAAGGCGTTGTCGTAGCTGCGGCGGCCGGGGAACATGTCCAGCAGGCCGCTCATCGAACAGGCCGAGCCGAACAGTTCGGGGTGGTGCAGGGCGTAGACCGCCGTGCCGCCGCCGCCCATCGACAGCCCCGCAACGGCGCGGTGCGCCTTGTCGGAGGCGATGCGGTAGCGTTTTTCGACGGCGGGCATGAACTCTTCGAAGAAGAACCGTTCGTAGTCCCAGCCCGGAACGTCGAAATAGCCCATGTGTTTGCCCGTGCGTTTCGGGCCTTCGCCCGAGGCGTCGGGCATGACGACGATCATCGGTCGGGCCATGCCTGCGGCGATGGCTTCGTCGGCGATGCGGCGCAGGTCGCCTTTCTGTGTCCAGTCGGTGTGGCAGCCGCTGGCGCCGTGCAGCAGGTAGAGCACGGGGTAGGACTCCTGCGAGCGGTCGTAGCCGTCGGGCAGGTAGACCGTGCAGCTCTTTTCGGCCCCGAGGACCTCGCTCGGGAAGGTGTAGACTTCGGTGCGGCTCTGCGCTCCGGCCGTCAGGGCCGCGGTGAGCGCAAGCAGGGCGGTGGTCAGCAGTTTTTTCATGGCTTATTCTACATAAAGCACCAGTCCCTTGAGGTATTCGCCTTCGGGATGGTAGATGTTGATTGGGTGGTCGGCGGGCTGGGTCAGCTGGTGCAGGATGCGCACCTTGCGGCCTGCGATGGCGGCGGCGGAAAAGACCGTCGTGCGGAACAGCTCTTTCGTGACGGCCTGCGAGCAGGAGAACGTGAAGAGGATGCCCCCGGGGCGGATCTGCGACAAGGCCCGGGCGTTGAGCCGCTTGTAGCCCTGCATGGCGTTGCCCAGCACCTTGTGGTGCTTGGCGAAGGCCGGCGGGTCGAGGATGATCAGGTCGTATTTGTCGCCGATGTCCTTCAGGTAGTCCACCGCGTCGGCGGCGACCTCCGAGTGGGCCGCATTGTCGCCGAAGTTGAGCTGCATGTTCTCCGTGGCCAGCGCCACGGCGCGTTCGGAAGAGTCCACCGAGCAGACTTCCCCGGCGCCGCCCGAGAGGGCGTAGACCGAGAACCCGCCCGTGTAGCAGAAGGTGTTGAGCACGGTGCGGCCCTTGGCGTAGCGTTTGACCAGCTGGCGGTTTTCGCGCTGGTCGAGGAAGAAGCCCGTTTTCTGCCCCTTTTCCCAGTTGACGCAGAACCGCTCGCCGTTTTCCAGAACGATGTGCGACGCATGGTCCGAGGTTCCCCACAGGTAGCCGTCGACGGCTCCGAGGGCGGCCTTGAAGGGGAGCGTCTGCGACGATTTGTCGTAGATGGCCGTGAGGCGTGCGCCGTAGACCGTGCGCAGCGCCTCGGCGATCTGCATCCGCGCGTGGTACATGCCCGCCGAGTGGCACTGGATGACGGCGACCGGGCCGTAGATGTCGACGACGAGGCCCGGCAGCGAGTCGCCCTCGCCGTGGACCAGGCGATAACAGGTCGTCGCGGGGTTGTCCGTGAGGTCGAGCGTGCGGCGCACGTCGTAGGCGACGGCGATCCGGAGGTTCCACCACGCCTGGTCGATCTCCTCGCGCTCGAACGTGAGCACGCGCACGGCGATCGACCCCACCTGGTAGTGGCCCAAGGCCATGAATTCGCCCTGTCGGGTGTAGACCTCGACGAGCGCCCCTTCGGCGAAATCGGACTCCTCCTCGGCTTTGATGTGATCGATGGCGCCCGAGAAAATCCACGGGTGGCGGCGCAGAAGCGATTCCTCCTTGCCTTTGCGCAGGTAAATTTGCGGTATCATTTGCGGATCGGTTTTTTCGGTGTGCGGAGCAGCTGTTCGTAAATGCGGGTGCAGACCCATGCGTCGGTCGCGGCATAGAGCTGCTGTTTGTCCGTGAGGGTCGCGGCTTCCCAGTTGCTCAGCCGCTGGGCTTTCGAGACGCGCCGGCCCAGCACGATGGCCGAGAGCTTGCGCAGGCTCTTCTCCCCGATGCCCCACTCGGGGGCGATGCCCTGCAAGTCGACGAAGCCCCCGTCGCGGAAGTGGCGGATCTGGCGCAGCGAGCGCAGGTCGCCCGCCACGTCGGCGCCGATTTTGAGAATCCGCCTGTCTTCGAGCAGTTGCAGGATGGGCTTGGCCAGCGGAATCTTGTTGAGCCGGAACAGGTAGCAGACTGTCGGCGTGGAGAGTTGCAGCAGCGATACGCGGAACGTGACGCCCGGGCGGAACGAGGGGCGCGTCTCGGTGTCGAAGCCGATGACGGGCTGCTCGGCGAGCGTTTTGCAGGCCGCGGCGATGTCGCGTTCGTGTTCGACGATGCGGATCTCCCCCCGGAACTCTACGGCCGGGAGCAGGGCGGTCTGCTCGTTGCTGATTTTATCAATGAAGTTGTTAACTGTGGTCATGCGGTGAAAATTCCCACAAATTTATGCATTTATTTTCAGAAAAGCGGCTCTTCGGCGCGCTATTTTGCCTTGTCCGGGCCGTCGGGACCGCTGAAAAGCGCGATGCGTCCGTCTGCGAAGGTCCGGACCGCCCCTTCCCCGAGCAGTTCGCGCACCGCTTCGGCCAGCCGTTCGGGCGGGCAGGCCAGTTCGGCGGCGAGCCGGTGCGGGTCGGCCGGGGACCGGGCGAGGCACGCCAGGAGTTTTTCGCGCAGGGCGCTTTCGGAGCCGGGCGCATCGCCTGCCGCTCCGGGGTGAGCGGTTCCGGGAGCGGTTCCGGCCTCCCGGGCGGCGGCTTTCGCGGCCCGTTTGCGGGCCAGGCAGATGTCGCAGACCCCGCACGGCGCGGGGTTTTCCTCGCCGAAATACCGCTCCAGCACGGCGCTGCGGCACTCCTGCTCGTTGGCGGCGTAGGCGATCATCTGTTCGAAGCGTTCGCGCATCAGCTCCTGCCGCCGCTTGTAGGTCTCGGGGGCTATGTAGAGGTCGGCGCGCGGAAGGCGTTCCTCGTTCATAAAGAGGATGGGCGAGCGGTTCGAGGGGATGTAGCGGATCACGCGCAGCTGCCAGAGCCGTTTGAGCAGCTCCTTGACCCGCTGGACGGTGTAGCCGCTCCAGGTGGCCAGTTCGCCCTCGTCGATGGGGCGGAACTCGGTGAAGACGCCGTTGTAGAGCCGCAGCAGGGTGCGGATGAAGTGGTCGAGTTCGTCGCGCTGCACGCGGAGTTTGTACAGCTCGTCGCGGCTGACGCAGAACATCACCCGCGCGGGGTTCTCCTGTGCGTCGGTGAGGGTCATGTAGCCGTTCTGCTGGAGCAGTTTCAGGGCGCTCGTGACGGTCCCCGAATAGAGGCGCTCGCGGGCGCAGAAGTCGTGTATGTTGAACAGGAACGACGCTTCGCCGCCGTCGCCGATGCCGATTTGCAGGTAGGAACAGATCCGTTCGTAGATCTCCTTGATCTTCTCCAGCGGAGGGAACTCCTGCTCGAAACGCCGCGCGATGCGGTCGCTGTCGTCCGAGGCCACGAGCAGCAGGGCATAGGCACGCTGTGAGTCGCGGCCCGCGCGGCCGGCCTCCTGGTAGTAGCTTTCGAGCGAGTCGCACATCGCATAGTGGACCACGAACCGCACGTCCGCTTTGTCGATGCCCATGCCGAAGGCGTTGGTGGCCACCATCACGCGCGTCTTGCCCGAGAGCCACTCCTCCTGCCGCAGCGACCGCTCGGCGTGTCCCAGTCCGCCGTGGTAGGCGGCGGCCGTCGTGCCCTCCTGACGCAGGAGGTCGGCGATCTGCTCGGTGCCCTCCCGCGTGCGGACGTAGACGATGCCCGTGCCGGGGACGTTGCGGACCAGCCGCAGCAGCTGTCCGTTCTTGTCGTCGGTGCGGCGGACGCTGTACGAGAGGTTGGGACGCGCGAAACTGCTGCGCAGAATGTGCGGTTCGGGGAATTTCAGGTGGCGCATGATGTCGTCTGCCACTGTTTTCGTGGCCGAGGCGGTGAGCGCCAGCACGGGGACGCCGGGGAGTTTTTCGCGCAGCTCGGCGATGCGCAGGTACGAGGGCCGGAAGTCGTAGCCCCACTGCGAGATGCAGTGGGCCTCGTCGACGGCGATCAGCTGTACGTTCATGCGCACGACGCGCAGGCGGAACGCCTCGGTCGCCAGCCGCTCGGGGGCCACGTAAAGGAATTTCACGTCGCCGTAGGCGCAGTTGTCCAGCGCGATGTCGATCTGCCGCGGCGAAAGGCCCGAATGGATCGCAACGGCCGGGACGGCCCGCGCCCGGAGCCGGTCGACCTGGTCCTTCATCAGGGCGATGAGCGGCGTGACGACGATGCACAGCCCCTCGCGGGCGAGGGTCGGAACCTGATACGTGAGCGATTTCCCGCCGCCCGTGGGCATCAGCGCCAGCGTGTCGCGGCCCTCCAGGACGGAGCGGATGATCTCCAGCTGCACGGGACGGAACTCCGTGAAGCCCCAGTAGCGTTTCAGCGTGTCGTATATCCTGTCCGGTGCGGGTTTCATAACACAAAGGTATAAAAAAAGAAGGGACGGGGCAAAAGCCGTTTGCAAGCCGTTTTGTAAAAAAATTAGGCGGTTTGGAGATTTTTTTATACTTTTGCGAAGATCAGAACGTTCGACAGATGAAGATACGCGAAGAATTCAAAGTCCGGGAGATGGCCGGCGAGCACGTGATCGTGATGCCGGGGCGCGGAGGCGCCGCCGATATGACACGCATCGTGTCGCTCAATCCTTCGTCGATGTATCTGTGGGAGAAGCTGCGGGGACGCGAGTTTACGGCTGCGGATGCCGCGCTGCTGCTCACCGAACGTTACGAGGTCGACGCCGACACGGCCCGGAAGGATGCCGGGCGGTGGATCGCGAGCCTCGCCGAATGCGGAATCGTGGAAGAGTAGATGAAATTGAAAAGGTCCATATCGCTGCTGCTGCTCGCCGTCTATCTTTTTGCGACGGCGGGGACGGCTTTGGCGTCGCTGACGTGCAAATGCGTGGCAATGAAGGCCCGCACGGAGCATGCGTGCTGCTGCCATTGCCTCCATGTGGCGGACCTTCCGGCCGCGGCCGGCGGTGAGATGCGCGCACCCTGCTGCGGCAACCACCATTCGACCGAAATCGAACTCTACGTTTCCTCGTCTTTCGACAACAACGAGCGGTATACCCGCTGCATCGTCCTCGACCTGCCGCCTGCGCTCGCCGCAGAGTGCCCGTGTCCCGCGCATGTTCCCTTTCTGCGCGAGAAGGTCGCCGAGAGGCGAACGCCTTTCGTCCGGGAAGCCTCGACACTCTCCGTTGGCTTCCGCGCTCCTCCCGTATTGGTTTAAGACTCCTTCGGGACCGGTGTCGTGTACGCCGGTCCGTAATCAGTTTTAACCAATAACGGAATTTCCATGAAATTTTTCAAAATCACTGTATTTTCATTTTTCGCCCTCGCCGCGTGCGGTTCGCTCCGTGCGCAGGATTTGCAGGGCGTGGTCCGCGATGCCGAGAATCAACCGCTTGTCGGCGCCTCGGTCTACTGGGCCGGTACGACCATCGGAGCCAGCACCGACGCCCAGGGTGCGTTCCTCCTTCACCGCGTAAAGGGCTACGACAAGCTCGTGGCCTCGTATCTGGGCTTCGTCAACGACACGCTGGACGTGAAAAACGGCGTCGACAAGGTCGCGTTCGCGCTCCGTTCGGAGGGCGTGGCGCTGGAAGGCGTCGTCGTCGAGGGCAATTTAAGCGGCAACTTCGTCAAGCGCGACGGCATCGTCAAGGGCGAGATGATCTCCTTTGCGGGTCTTTGCAAGATGGCCTGCTGCAACCTGGCCGAGTCGTTCGAGAATTCGGCTTCGGTGACCGTCGGTTACAGCGACGCCATTTCCGGCGCCCGGCAGATCAAGATGCTGGGGCTGGCCGGAACCTATACGCAGATTCTCGACGAGAACCGCCCGATCATGCGCGGCCTGAGCGCTCCCTACGGATTGAGTTACACGCCCGGCATGTGGCTCAACTCGATCCAGGTGTCGAAGGGCGTGGCTTCGGTCACGGCGGGTCACGAGGCCATCACGGGGCAGATCAACCTCGAACACCGCAAGCCGACGGACGACGAGCGGCTGTTCGTGAACCTCTACCTCGACGACGAACTGCGCCCCGAGGCCAATGTTTCGACGGCCTTTCCCGTGACGAAGGACAAGAAACTGTCGAGCGTCATTCTGCTTCACGGTTCGATGGACACCGACGCCCGGAAGATGGACCACAACCACGACGGCTTCCGCGACCTGCCGAAATCCGACCAGATCAACGTGGCCAACAAGTGGCTTTATGCCGCCGACAACGGCACGCAGGTGCGCTGGGGCTGGAAGTTCGTGCAGGAGAATCGTCTGGGCGGCATGCTCGACTACAAGAACACCCGGACCATGCGCGAGGCGATGGAGAAGGACTGGGACTGGCGGGCCGGCGACAAGAAGATGCCGCTCTACGGTTCGCACATCCGCAACCGCAACGCCAACGGCTATTTTAAAGTCGGTATGCCGGTCGGTCCGGCGGTCTACGACCCCGACGAACAGGACGAGATGCGCTCGAACCTGGCGTTCGTCGCCGACTTCGACCACTTCAGCGAAGACGTCTATTTCGGGCTGAACGACTACACGGGCAACCAGAATTCGCTGGCGCTGAATCTGATGTACAACCACTATTTCACCTACCGTTCGTCGCTGATCGTCGGCGTGCAGGGGCATTTGGACTACTACCGCGAGAAGCTCCTCAATCCCACGCCGTGGATCGCCGCCAACAGCGTCCGCAACTACGATTTCGACCGCAACGAGCGCGAGGCCGGAGCCTATGCCGAGTATACCTACGCCATCAAGGACAAGTTCTCGATCGTGGCCGGACTTCGCGGCGACTACAATCACTATTACGACCGCTTTTTCCTCACGCCCCGCGGCCACCTGAAATGGAACATCACCCCCTCGACGACGCTCCGCGCCTCGGGCGGTCTGGGTTACCGTTCGACGAACGTCATCACCGACAATATCGGCGTCCTGGCCACGGGCCGGGCGATCACGTTCCTCGACAATGAATCGGGGAAGTTCGATTTCCGGAAATTCGACCGTATGGAGAAGGCCCTGACCGTCGGCGGAAGCCTTACGCAGACTTTCGGACTGGTGAACCCCGGCGATGCGACGCTGAGCTTCGACTATTTCCGCACGCAGTTCTACAACTCGGTCGTGGCCGATCAGGAGATGTATGCCGACCGGATCGTTTTCTACGACACCGACGGACGTTCGTACACCGACACCTACCAGATCGACTTCTCGTGGTCGCCGGTCGAGCGGCTCGACATCTTCGCCACGTTCCGCTACACGGACAGCGAAATGACGATCAGGCGCGCCGACGGCGGTACGGCCCGCGTGGAGCGTCCGCTGGTGAGCCAGTACAAGACGCTGCTCAACATTCAGTATGCCACGAAGTTCCGCCGCTGGGTGTTCGACGCCACGGCGCAGCTCAACGGTCCGGCACGCATCCCGACGCAGACGGGCGACCTCGACGACAGCTACTATTCGCCCCGTTATCCGATGTTCTTCGCGCAGGTGAGCCGCAAGGTGGGCAAGTTCGACATTTACGCCGGGTGCGAGAATATCGCCGACTACCGCCAGAAGGACCCGATTCTCAATGCGCAGGACCCCTACGACTACAAGTTCAACTCGATGAACGTCTGGGGGCCGCTCATGGGCCGCAAGTTCTATGTCGGTTTACGGTTTAATCTCTATTAGGACTGTTTTGAAGACCGGTATGGAACCGTGCAGACAATCCCTCCGAACCTCCCTTTGAAAGGGGAGGCCCGGAAACAGGATAATGAAATTTTCGAAACCTTAAAATAACAGCAAGATGAAAAAGATTCTGATGATTTGCCTGGCTCTGGTGATGGGCCTCGGCATGTGCGCTGCGGCCGGCAAACCGGCGCAGAAGAAAGAGGTGACGACGGTGTTCGTTACGGACATCGACTGCGAACACTGCGTGAAGAAGATTATGAACAACGTTCCGTCGCTCGGCAAGGGCATCAAGGACGTGAAGGTGGACCTGCCGAAGAAGGAGGTCACCGTGATTTACGACGCTTCGAAGAACAACGACGAGAACATCGTCAAGGGGTTCGCCACGATCAAGGTGAAGGCCGAACCCAAGAAAGCCCCTGCGAAGAAATAGCTTCGGCGGGTTTGTTATCGGAAACGGGGGAGCCTCTTCGGGAGGTTCCCCCGTTTTTCAGTTCCGGGAGGAGGCGATGCGGCGGCGGATCACGAGGTCGGCGAGCAGCAGTGCGAGAAAGACCAGCGCGATGCAGACACACATTGCAACCAGCCATTTGTCCTCTTCCGACAGCGCGAAGTGCGGCAGTTCGGGGCGGGGAAGGGCGAAGTCGGTGATTCGCAGCCTGAAGTCCGGCCACAGCGTCGTCACGCAGGCGGCGATCAGCGCCGCGAAGCAGCCGGCGCCCCCGGCCGTCAGCAGCCACGTTTCGCGTCGTTCGCGCCGCAGGGTCTCACGCCGCATTCGTTCCATCAGCCGCGGGGTGAAGCCTGCGGGCAGTTCCGGGGGCGGAACTTGCCGGACCGCGCGGCGTATCGCATCACTCTGTTCCATTCATCTCGTCGTTTACCAGTACATATAGTTTTTTCCGGATTCGGTGGAGCCGCACCTTGACGTTGCCTTCCGAGAGTTCCGTGATCGCGGCGCACTCGCCGACGGAGCGGTCCTCGTAGTAAAACAGCGTTACCAGCGCCCGTTCCTCGGGATCGAGCCGTTCGACGGCGCGGTTCAGCGCGTCGAGGCGCTCCTGCTTTTCGGCCCACTCTTCCAGCCGGTCGGCCTCGCTGTCGGGCAGGGCCGCCAGCCGCCGTTCGTCGATGCCGTAATGCTTCGGACGCGTGCGCCGCGCGTGCGACACGGCCGTGTTGTAGGCGATGCGGTAGAGCCACGTCGAGAAACTGCTCCGCCCGCCGAACCGGTCCAGACTGGAGAAGGCCTTCAGAAAAATGTCCTGCGTCAGCTCTTCGGCGTCCTCCGTGCATCCGGCGATCCGTGCGGCCAGCGTGTAAACCGCTCTTCCGTAGCGATCGACCAGGCGGGCGCAGAGACGGGTCTCTCCGCCCGCGATTCGTCGGATCAGTTCCTGTTCTTCCGTTTGCATGGTTATTCCGTTAGACGCGCCGCGGCGGAAAAGGTTACACGTGAGCCGTGTTTTTCCGTCGTCTGTAACCTTTTTGCACATTCGGCGTCTAACAGGGCAGAGATCGCAAAAAAAGAATCGGAAACCTTTTAATTTTACAGATTATGAATTTTATCATGGTCCCGCTGGTGACGGGAATCGTCACGCTGGGAATTTACAAGTTCTTCGAACTGCTTATCTGTCGCCGCGAGCGGCGCGAGATTATCGGGAAACTCGAACCCGGTTCGCTGATCGATTACCTGAAACTGGTACCGATGGGGCTGCGGACGGGCGCCACGATACGGACTGCGTCCGAAACTGCTCCGGGTATCCCGGCCGGGGCGCTGAAAGCCGGCTGCTTGCTGCTGGGGCTGGGCGCCGGGTTGCTTTTCGGCTTTATGCTGACCCGGATAACCGAAATCCAGTCCTATGACACGCGCAGCGCCGTTTATGGCGGTTCGGTGCTCGTTTTCGGAGGCCTGGGACTGATCGTCTCGTTCATCGTAGAGCGCGCCCTCTCCCGCAGAAGGTAGGGCGGGAGGACCGCTGTGAAAAGAGCGTCCCGCCGGGACGCTCTTTGTTTTGCAGTGGCGTACCCGCTATTCCATCGGCCGGATGCGGACCTCCGTCACGCCCTCCAGCTCGCGGGCCAGACGGTCGATGTCGGTCTTTTCGTCCACCTCGCCGTAGTGGTAGGGGTAGAAGATCGCCGGTTTCAGTGCCTTCACCGCTTCGACGGCCTGGTCGACGGTCATCGTGTAGGGCTGGTTCACGGGCAGAAAGGCGATGTCGATCTTTCGGAGCGCCTTCAGTTCGGGGGTGGGTTCCGTGTCGCCCGCGATGTAGATGCGCGTGCCGCCGATGGTCAGCACATAGCCGCAGTCCTCGCGCTCCCGGGGGTGGAATTGCAGATGGCCCGGCGTGGTGTTATAGGCCGCGACGGCCTCGACCTTCACATAGTCGCGCGGCGTGGCGACGCTGCCCGGATGCATCGTGTAGCAGTTCATTTCGAAAGCTTCGGCCGAGGTCCGGTCGCAAAGGATTTCGGTGTCGGCGGCGAGCAGCTTCTCGACGGCCGCCACGTCGAGGTGGTCGTAGTGCGAGTGGGTGATCAGCACGACGTCGGCTTTCGGCAATGCGCCGTAGTCGGCGTTGGCGCTCACGGGATCGACGTAGATGTATTTGCCGCCCACGGAGATCGCGAGCGAAGCGTGCTTGAAAAAGGTGATCGTGAATTCGGTCCCGTCGCGGGCGGAGAGCCGGTCGGCGGGATATTCGGGGGTTTTTGCGCGGCCGCAGCCGAAAATGGAGAGCAGAGACATAAGAATGAATACGGTTGGTTTGTGTGTTTTCATAATCGTTCGATCGCGAAATCTGCGATCAGCGTGTGGCTGAACGGCAGTCCGGCAAAAAGGGGTGTCGTCAGTCGGAGCATCATGGAATAAAGATACAAATTTGCGGCGAAACGGCAAAATAGATTTCGCATACGCGAAAAAAAAATCTATCTTTGCGGCAGCACAGCTCCGACGCACGCCCGAACCGGAGCTGGAAACCCCGACGCGGCGCGCCAAAGGTTCGCTGCCGGGTTTCTGCAGGCCGGCATACCGGACGGAAATCGGATAAAGGGAAATTTTTTACGGCATCCGCGCAGTATATTGCCGCCGGGTGCGTTTATATGAATAAATTAACCAAACATACCGTATGAATAAACTTATTGCAACAATCGCGCTGGCGGCTCTCGCATTCACGAGCTGTATCAAGGAAAACGATACCTGGAAGGAGATGCTTCCCGTTCAGCCCGGAATGTACATCTATCAGCTGGCGACGGATCAGGATAAACTCGCCATGCGGCCGGCCAATGCGGCCTTGCGCCTGGCGATGCTGCTGGCCGAAGCGGATAAGCAGGGCGAGGATGTCCTGTCCGCAGACCTGAAGGAGATCGTGGTCAAAAAGGGCGACGCCTCGATCAAGGTCTGGGAAACCCTTTTCGGCGCGCATACGAAACTCGAACGGCAGGGTGAAGACTATCTGATCACTTACAGCGACGAAGCCCAGCTGCCCGACCGTTTCTTCATGGCGGGTTCCGTGCTGGTGAAAACCAACGGGACGAAGGTGCTGAACCAATCCTCCTATTCTGCGCCCTGGACCGTCGAGATGCAGGATCTCAAGGTGTTCGCTTACACGAATACCGGTCTGCGGTCGGCGTTCAATTTCGATGGCGGGGAGACTACGCTCTATTTCGACGGCGCCGATTCCTATATAATCGGAGCCTCGTCGTTCCGTATCCATCTCGATAATGTGGATGCGTCCTCCAACTGGACCGGCCGCTATACGCTGCGTGCCGAGGATTCGAGCCTGGCCTATTCGCTCTGCTCGGGCAAGGATTTCAAGGTCGAAGGCGGCGCTTCGGGTCCGACCCTCTATTCGTCCGACATGACGCAGGCGGTGGGGATGGGCTATGAACTGACCAATGGCGTTTACCGCGGCATGCAGATCATCAGCGGAACGCAGGAGTGCCGTTTCCTCTCCCCTCTGGAGTATGATACGACCAAGTACCCCGCATCGTCGGTGACCTACGAATGGTCGTACGACAGTTCGACCAATACGGTTTTCCAGAAGATTCGCTACAACGGATACGTTTATCCGAAGGATTGATAAAAGGGCTTATTCAGACTTGCTTGCGAGGCGCGAATGGATGTTGTTCCATGCGCGCCTCATTTTTTTTGCAAGTGCCGGGCGGGCGGATCAGGGGTTGCGGTCGAGCCGCATGACGGAGGGGATGAAGAATCCCGCCGCGCCCACCGCGACGATGATCGTTCCGGCGACGACGAAGGTCGTGGTGAGTCCCACGTTCTCGGCCAGGAATCCCGTGCCCAGCAGTCCGAGGGCCGCCGGCAGCAGCCCGAAACTGCGGTAGAGCGACATGACGCGTCCCAGCATGCCCGCTTCGATCCGGGTCTGGACCACGGAGACGAACGAGGCGTTGAACACGCTGCTGGAGATGCCCGCCGCCGCCGTGAAGAGGGCGAACCAGAGGAATCCCGCAGGCGACAGAAGCCCCGACAGCGCGAACGAGAGTCCCACGACGAGATACATCAGGTTGACCAGCACGATGCGGCTGACCCGGTAGGTGCGCGCGCCCATGACGGCGCCTCCGACGAGCGCCCCGCCGCCCCAGACGATCTCGATCAGGCTCATTTCGAAAGCGCCTCCGCCGAAGTGCTGGAGCGTCATCAGCGGGAACATCACCCCGACGGGCATGATGAAGAACCATACGACGATGGCCAGCGTGAAAAACCATCCCATGCCCGGAATGGCGTGCATGGCCGAGAAACCTTCGCGGAACTCCCGCCACAGGTCGGGTTTGCGCGTCGTGTCGCGCGCCGGGTTGGGAATCCGGACGCACAGCAGCGAGATGCAGGCGATGGCGGCTCCCGCCACGTCCAGCAGCAGGATGTTGCCGATCGAGGTGAGATTGATCAGCAGCGCTCCGAGGGCCGGACCCGCGATGCTCGACAGCGAGGCGATGATCTGGTTGACTCCGGCGATGCGCGTGAGCTGCGATGCGGGGGCCAGCAGCGGGACCGACGCCTGCATGGCGGGTATGTGGAAGGCCGAGCCGGCCGAGCGGCAGGCCAGCAGGATGTAGATGTGCCACATCCGGGCTGCGCCGAGCCAGAAGAGCGCCGTCAGCGCCAGCGTGCAGAGGGCGATGAAGCTGTCGGCGAGGATCATCGTGCGCTTGCGGTCCCAGCGGTCGACGTAAACCCCGACGAGCGGCCCCAGCAACGACTGGGGCAGCATCCCGGCGATGGCTGCGAGGGCCAGCACCTCGGCCGAGCCTGTTTCGAGGCTCATCCAGAAGATGATCGAGTAGGCCACGACCTCGCTGCTGAGGATCGAGGCCAACTGCCCGCTCCAGATGACGGCGAATGTTTTTTTCCAACTTTCCACGATGTGTTCTGTCTTTTTAGAATCCGAGTTTAGGGAGGATGAAACCCATGCGGGCTTTGTCGCTCCATAGCCGGAACTGCCGCCCGTCGGTGTGAAGTTTGAGCGCGCCGGTGCCGAGGTCCCTATTGTCGCTTTCCGTGCCGCTGAATGCGTGCAGCCGGCTCGAGGCCGTCGTCAGGAGCAAGGTCAGATGTTTCATGCGGTTTATTTTAGGTTGGAAGTGCTTCCTGGAAAAATTCCGGAGAAAAAAAGGCGGATACCAAGGTATCCGCCGCGCTAAAACCCTTCTCGCGAAGGGCTATTTAACTGCTTTAACTATTGCCTCGAATGCCTGCGGCTCGTTCATTGCCAGGTCGGCCATCACCTTGCGGTTGAGGACGATTCCCTTGGCGTTGAGTTTGCCGATAAATTGTGAATAGGTCATTCCCTGGGCGCGGACGGCGGCGTTGATACGCGTGATCCACAGCGAACGGAATGTCCGCTTCTTGAGGGCGCGGTGTGCATAGGCATAGCACAGACCCTTCTCGACCGTATTTTTCGCAACGGTCCAAACGTTTCCCCTTGAACCAAAGTTACCTTTGGCAAGTTTCAAAACTTTCTTTCGACGTGCGCGTGACGCGACAGCGTTTACTGAACGTGGCATATTGTAAAGTTTTTGGAGGACTGCCAGCGATACGGTTCTCCCGCATTCTTTGGGGCTGGTTCGTCCCGATTAATAAAATGCTGCGGGTTAATTACTTAACGAGCAGGTTCTTGATTTTGGCCTCGTCGGCCGCAGAAACGGTTCCCGAATAGCAGAGGTTGCGCTTCTGTTTCGTCGTCTTTTTGGTCAGGATGTGACTGTGATAAGCGTGTTTGCGCTTGATCTTTCCTGTGCCGGTGAAGGTAAAACGCTTCTTCGCAGCGGCATTGGTTTTCATTTTCGGCATTGTCGTAAATAGTTAATTAGTTAAACATAGCCTGCAAAAGTACGAAATTTTTCCCACAGTGCAACCTTCCCGCCGAAAATTCTTCGCAATCCGGGATTTTTTCTTACATTTGGTGTCGTAACGACGTTTTCGGGAGGTCGGGAGGCTTTGCCGGGTCTTGCGGCGGCCCGGTTTTTCCCGTACTTTTGGATGGACCCGGAACGCGCCGGCGGTCGTGTTTTGCGGAGCCGGATGCGGCGGCCGGGGACCTCTCCCGGAGGAATGCCGGAATTTTGTGTATGATTTTTGCGGGGCGAAGCCCGGAGTGCTTATGGAGATGGAATGGAATTTTATCGTGCGGTTGTGTGTGGCGGGCCTTTGCGGAACGATCATCGGCCTCGACCGGGAATACCGGGTTAAGGATGCGGGTTTCCGCACTCATTTCCTGGTGGCGCTGGGCAGCGCGCTGATTATGATTGTCTCGCAATACGGATTCGAGGATTTTCTGGCGACCCACGACGGGCTGCGTCTCGACCCCAGCCGCATCGCGGCGCAGGTGGTCAGCGGCATCGGTTTCATCGGGGCCGGCACGATCATCATTCACCGGCAGCTGGTGCGGGGGCTGACCACCGCGGCGAGCCTCTGGGCCACGGCGGGCATCGGCCTGGCGGCGGGGGCGCATATGTATATCGTAGCCGGAGCGGCCACCGCGCTGACGCTGTTCGGACTGGAGGTGCTGACGCTGGTTTTCGGCGGACTGGGGCGGCGCCGGACGATGATCGTCTTCTCGGCCTCGAAGAAGGAGTTCGTCGACGCGATGTTCGAGCGCCTCGAAAGCAAGGACTATTCGGTGATCTCCTACGAAGTCGAGACCCAGCGCACTTCCGACGGAGTGGTGCACCGCGCCACGATCGTCATCCGGGCCAAGGGGCAGGCCAGCGAGGAGGGGTATATCGACCTGCTGCGCGCAAATCCGGACATCACTGTCGAAAAGATCGTCTGACGCTGTTTTCGCCGTCACGGTCTCCGCTTTCGTTTTTCTTCGTCGCTTTACATGAAGGTGCAGGCGTTTTCGCTTTCCGGCGGAATTGTCCGGGAGTCTTTTTTATTGTCTGATGAACCAGCCGGATGGCATTCGATTTGCAGATTGGCCGCCTGTATCTGAAAAAGATGTAAATATCTGATATGGATGCATATGTTTGATTTGCAAAAAATAATTTTAATATTTAATTTTGCGGTGTTTTTGTATGCGATACGCTGAAAGTTGAATGTTATTTGACTGAAAATATTTTTCACTTATATTTATTGTTTGAATAATTATTTGCTTATGAGAACCTTACAGAAAAGAGGGGGGGGGAATATCAGGTCCCCGAAATTGAGATTGTCGATGTAAAGGTCGAGGCGGGATTTGCCGTGTCGACCGAGACCGGAGAGTCTGCTTCCGGAGGATGGGGTATGACGGATAATTCCGGAGACGGCGAGTGGGAATAACATTGTCTAATTCCAAATTTACGGTAAAATTATGAAAAAACTTTGGATGATTGCAGGTTCGGCATTGGTGATGTCCGCCTGCTCGGATAATGTCGCTGAAATGAATCCCGCTCCGGCCGGAAATAACGATTTCGTCACGCTTGCCGAGATCTCGGCAAGCCTGCCTGCGACGCGCGCGTATCTCGAAGACGTTGAGTTCGGTGCGGGTAAAGAGGTTAAAACGTTTTGGTCTTCGGGCGATTGTATTACCGTCTGGAGCGAGCAGGAGCCGGAGAGGCTGCTGCTGTACCGTCTGAAATCCGGAGCGGATACTCCGAATGCGGTTTTCGAAGTTGTGGGTAACGAAGAGGGTGTCCACGGTACTCAATTCTATGCTTTGTACAACGGTTCTTCGAGCGCCTCGAAGCAGATTACGCTGAACTCGGTGCAGAATAACAATATAAACCGGCCTTCGAACAATATCGCCGAGGGTGCGGCTCCGATGGCTGCTTATGCGGCGGTGGAGGACGGCAACCTTTCGAATGTCAGGTTCGCCTTTAAGAACCTGTGCGGTATTATGGCCGTTACGCTGACTACCGATGCTGATGCTGCGTTGGGTTCGATTACGCTCAATTCGACGGCGAATCTTACCGGTAGCGGTGAAGTGAGGTTCGTCAACGGTGAGCCGTCGTTCCGTATCGGGGCGAATGCCGGTAAGTCGATTTCGCGCGAACTCGGTAACTATAAAGTGAAGGGTGGGGAGCCTAACACGTTCTATTTTGTCGTTCCTGCCCAATCTTATGGCTATCTGGCGCTGGATGTCATGTCTTCAACGAATCCCAAACCTGTTTGGTCCAGAACGCGCACCATTGCCGACGGCCTTTCTGTTGATGCCGGAAGCATAACGCGAATTGCAAACGTTACGGTCAGAACCGTTGCTCCGCATGTTTATAAAGTGGGCGACATCTATCCTAACGGCGCTGTCGGCGGTGATGTTAAAGGCATCGTCTTTGAGGCCGCACAGGACGGGCAATCCGGTAAGATTGCTGCGCTGAAGGACTGCTCGGTGAATGGTACGGAGGTGTCCGACGAGATCGGTACGTATTATTGGTATAGTTGGGGCCCCTCTGCTGCTGCGCTGAATTCGATTTCGGACGGTAAGGCGAATACGGAGGCCGTTCGGGGAAATTCTGCCGATTATCCTGCTTTTGCCGCAGCGCTGGCTTTGGGCGACGGTTGGTATCTGCCTGCAAGAGACGAGTTGTCAACTCTTTTCGATATGCAAGGCGAACTTATCAATAAGGGCGGCTATCAGGAGATGCTGGGTATTGCCTATTGGAGTTCCACGCTGACGGGTAGTGCGCGAGCCAAGAAAATCAATTATTACGACGCTGTGGAGGCGGCTATGGCGACTGTTTCGCTCTCCAGCCAGTCTACTGTCGAGGGTTCGGTCCGTGCAATCGCACAATTCGAGATAAAATAAACATACGCTCTGTATAATTAGAAGCCCGGCCTCGCAGGAACGGGATTAAAAAGCTGTAATGATTCGATTTATCGGGTCGTTACAACTTTCATATAGGAGAATAGGTAACGAGAAGGTAACGGTTTATTTTCAGCTTTTTGTGCTCAAATACCGCATTTCAAATAACTAATTGCAAGATACGAAAAAAATACGGATTTGACAAATTTGCTAAAAAGGGCGGCATTCTAACCCATGGAGCCCATTGTCATGGCAACGTACAATTGTCGGGTTCTTTCGTCCGAGGACAAATTGAAGTTATTCAGCATCAAAAAACATGATCGAACATGGCACTGTAAAGTCCGTCGACTCTCTCCCATCGGCTACTCCTGCAAATAGACACACCAGCGGTATCATAATCTACCCCGCCCTGAGCAGAAAAAGGAGCATTGCAAAATAGTGGGAAAATTTATTCATTATAAAAAGAGTGCGAAAAAATGTGCCATATGACGCTCTCAAACATACCTATTTGTTGGTAAAAATAGTCCATTCGGGCAGTTATTAAAAAAAATTCATTATATTGGCATCGCGAAAATCGCAAAATTCTTGCCCCTCCGGAGTCTGCATACAATCCGTTCTATTGCTAAGATTTTGCATCCGGAAGATTTAAGAATCATTTATTAACCCAAAACATTCTGCTTATGAAGGTTTTTTTCGCCAAATTAAGTGTGTTAACGAGTATGCTGCTGCTTTACGGTGCCACCTCCGTGTGGGCGCAGGGCAAAGGTAAGATCTCGTTCAGCGGCACGGTCCAAGCCTCGGAAACTGAGGGGGGGGGGAAATTCTAAGATCACTCCGCTGGCCTACGCCGTTGTCTCCCTGCCCGAAATCGGCGTAGCAACGACCACCGACGTCAAAGGCCGGTTCGAAATCCAACTCTCCAATCCGGGGAAATACAAGGTCGAGATCAGCTCCCTGGGTTACGAGCCGCTGTCTCAGACCATCCAGCTTCCCGCACGGGACTCGCTCAAATTCACCCTAAAGGCCACCTCGTTCTATCTGGAAAACATCGTGGTGTCGGCCGAGTCGAAAAAGACCGGTGCGGCAACCGCTTCGAAGATTTCCAAATCGGCCATGGAGCACATTCAGGCCACATCGCTGGCCGACATCATGTCGCTCCTTCCGGGCGCCAGCACACGCACGGCCGAAGAGATCGCCCTCAAGAAAGTCAGCACATTCTCCGTCCGCAACGGCCAGAGCTTCGGCACGGCCATCATCATGGACGGCGCTCCCCTTTCGAACAACGCCAACATGCAGACCCTGTCGCTGGCGTTGGGAGCCGGCGCAGGGCCCAGCATATCGACCCCCAACTCGGGCGTCGACATGCGAACCATCACCACCAACAACATCGAATCGGTAGAGGTGATCCGGGGTATTGCCTCGGCCCAGTACGGCGACATCGCTTCGGGCGCCGTCATCGTCAACAGCAAGGCGGGACGCACGCCGCTGTCGATCCAGCTGGATGTCAATCCCAATGTCTACATGGCTTCCGTATCGCACGGCGTGGGCCTCGGCCGTAAAGCCGGCGTGCTCAACTACGGCGTAGACTACACCTTCGCCCAATACGATCCGACCGAAGGATACGACACCTACAACCGTGTGACGGGACGCGTAAGCTACTCGAACACCGTCGGCAAATGGTCCACCAACACCTCGTTCAACCTGTTCTACACCAAGGACAAGGCCGAACCGAATCCCGACGACGCGAGGGATCTGGACCTGATGACCCAGCGCGACCTGGGCCTGCGCTTCAACACCAACGGGTCGTTCAATTTCAACAAGAACTGGCTCAAAAACCTCAAATACACCGTCTCGGCGAACTATACGAACAAAAAAACGTACCGGGAGGAGTTCGCCACCAACTCCGACTGGACCTACTCCACCTCGAAAACCGACGGAGCCATTCTTTCGAGCATGCCCGGACAGGATATTTACCTGGCCGACGGTACGAAAATCACGAACATCCCCGATGCCGACAAGAACGGCAAAGCCTGGCGCCTGCCGTCGGACTATACGGCCATATACAACCTGTACGGCAAGGAGCTCAACACCTTCGCGCAGCTGTCGGCCAATTTCGCCGGCGACCTGGGACGCACTCACCACCGGCTGATCATCGGCGGCGAGTACCGCGCCACGGGCAACCTGGGCGAAGGCAAGGTCTTCGACCCGGAGACCCCGCCGCGCCGGAAGGTGAGCAGCAATTTCACCACCCAGCGCGAACGCGCCTTCAAAGACGTGCCGTTCATGCACCAGTTCAGCCTCTTCGCCGAGGAGTATTTCTCGATGGACATCCTGCGCCGCAAGCTGGAAATCGTCGCCGGCGTCCGCTATGACCATATTTACAACATGGACGGAGGCGTCGCACCCCGTATCAACGCCTCCTACGACCTGATTCCCGAGAAACTGAGCGTCCGCGGCGGCTACGGCATCACGTACAAAGCCCCCTCGCTGGGTTATCTCTATCCCGACAACGCTTATTTCGACATCCTGAACTTCGACAACACCACGGCGAGCGGCTTCAGCGACGCCCAGAAATTCCAGATCGCCACGACGCACGTCTATTCGGCGGAGAATCCGGATCTCGAACTGGCGAAAACCACCAAATGGGAGGTCGGCGTCGATTTCAAGATCGGGCAGGTGCGCGGTTCAGTCACCTATTACGAGGACAAGACCCGCAACGGCTACATGACCAGCGCAACGTTCGACACCTTCAAATGCGTGGACTACAATCAGTATTCGGCGGCCAAACCGGCCAATGAGACCGATATGCCCGAGTTGTCGCTCAAGTCGTCAGACAAAATCCTGCTCCAGTATTCGATCCCGACCAACTACTTTGCCTATAACAGCCGGGGCGTCGAGTTCGACATCGATTTCGGACGTATCAACTCCATCCGCACCTCGTTCGGACTGAACGGAAGCTGGACGCAGTACAAATCGTGGAAGAACTACTACACGTTCACGAACCATACGACAGGCAGCAGCGTAGCCGGTTCCTATCCCCACATGGGCGTCTTCGAACCGGGCAACAAGGCGGAGCATTCGTCGTCAACGACGACCAACCTGCGTATCACGCACAACATTCCGCGAATCGGTTTCGTCGTCACGCTGACAGCCAGCGTCAAATGGAAGGAGCGTGAGTACACCACCTACGGCAACGACTCGATCCCTGTGAAATACATCTCGCGCCTGGACGGTCAGGTGTATGATTTCGACGCTTCGCGCATCGGGGAAGAGGAGTTCCAGGCCCTCGACATGCGCGGGCGCCTCGACGCACGCCGGCTGATTCCCGAAGGTTCGATGCCCCCGATACTCTGTATCAACATCAATCTGACCAAGGAAATCCGCAATTTCATGCGCATTTCGTTCTTCGCCAACAATATGTTCCGCAGCACGCCGATCTGGGAGAGCAAAGTCTATCCGGGCAAGTACACCCGGCGCAACGCAAAGACCTTCTTTTTCGGAGCTGCGCTGTCTGTCAAGATTCGATAACCCTACAACGCAAGTACAACCATGAAAAAGACATATATAGCCATACTGACGGCCGCTGCAGGGCTCTGTTCGTGCATCGAGATGATGGACTCCGCCAGCCAGGCCGATGTTGTGAATCCGTTGAACGTCTCCTTCAAGGTCAAGGCCGTGACCGGCTTTGTGGATGCCGACGGCAACGGTACCATCAACACGGATTTCCCGGTGGATGGGCTCACCGTCCGTTTCACCAATTTCGAGGAGGACGCCGTCATCGAAACGCTGACCGACGAGAACGGCATCGCACAAACCGAGGTCGCACCGGGCAACTACACGATCTCGGTATTCGGCGAATCTGAATCCGAAGGCAATACCTATTACCTGAACGGATCGGTGCAGAACAAAGCCATCACCAAAGACATCACGCCGGAACAGGCCGAGGCGTCGAACGACTTCTCGATCGCCATCCGTCCCGCCATGGTGGGCCCGCTCTGCTTCAGCCAGATCTTCTACTGCGGAAGCACCAATCCCGAGACGCAGGCGACCTATTTCCGCGACCAGTTCTACGAAATCTACAACAACGGCGACGAGACCTATTACCTCGACCACCTCTGTTTCGCGCGTCTCGTGCCCGAATTCGCAACGGCGACGCTCCCAGAATGGCCCGCCGAGGACGGACTGAACAACTACGTCTATGCCGTGACGGTCTGGCAGCTGCCGGGTAACGGAACCGACTACCCGCTCAAGCCGGGCGAATCGTTCATCATCACCCAGGAGGCCGCGAACCATGCCGACCACAGCAAATACGGCGGACTGATCGACACTTCGCTGTCCGAATTCGAAACGTGGGCCGGCAATCCGCAGCGTGTCAACCCGGACGTTCCTGATCTCGAGTACGTTTTCTGGTCGGGATACATCGTGACCATGCAGTGGCTGAACACCGTCAGCGGTCCGGGACTCTGCATCTACCAGCCCGGCAAGCACCTCGAATTCCCGACCATCAATACGGGCGTGGTGGGAGAGACGACCCAGAGACAGGTGGGCAAAACGCAGGAGTACGTCCGCATTCCGGCCGAACAGCTGATCGACGGCGTGGAGATGCTCCCGACATCGAACAGCCTCAACATGAAGCGTATTCCCGGATTCGTGGACGCCGGAGCGGCTTCGACGGAGGAAATTTACGTCGGCAAGAGCGTGTGCCGCAAAGTGATCGGCCAACGGCCCGACGGCACCCCGATCTACCAGGACACGAACAACTCGACGGAAGATTTCGAAACGCAGGTCCCGCAGTTCCGCCGCAACGGCGAAAAGATGCCCGCCTGGAACTGGTCCCTGAAATAATAATCCCCCTAAATCGAATGAGTTATGATAAAATATAGCTACATCAAACTGACGGGATGCCTCGTGGCTGCGGCCCTTGCGCCGCTCTGCACCTCGGCGCAGCGGATCAATACCGAGGCCTCCGTCGAACGGCTGAAAAGCGAGAGTCTCCAGTTCAGCTACTCGGACAACGCGTCGGGCATCCAGCTCGACCAGATGGACTACTACAGCCAGGTCGGACTGGGATACGATATTGAGAAAGGTTCGTTCAAACGGGCGCAGGAGGGGGAACACAACACCGGGTACCGCTTCTTCACCGACGGCGGCGGCACGATGAAGGCCCTCAAGGGCGCTTTCATCTGGGGTAGTTTCGAATATTCGCGCGACCAGCTGCGCGATGCCGAGTACAACGCCTCGCTGATCGACCCGCTGCGCGGCACGCCCTTCTTCATCGCCGACACCTACAAAAGCAAATGGATCAACCAGCTCTACGACATGACCGTGAAGGCTGCGGCGCCCAAATTGTGGGACCGCCTGATCTTCGGAATCGAAGCCACTTATCAGAACGGCCAGGGCGCCAAACAGCACGACCCGCGTCCGCTGGTCAGCCTTTCGAAATTCGAGATCAAACCGGGTGTGACCGTCACGCTGGGCAAGCACGCCATCGGCGCTAACTACCAGTATTACTCCCGGCGCGAAGACGGAACCGCCTCGAATAAAATCTCGATGAGCACCAACCCGGTCTATATTTTCAACTTCCCGGGATTCTACGTCGATGCCTCCATCTCCAGCAGCACGGATGACAACCAGCGCATCTACAACGCCAACTGCATGGGCGTCGGCGGCCAGTACTCGTTCACGACCCAAAAACTGCGCCTGCTCGTATCGGGCAAGTACACCCGGGAAATAGAGGATGTCACCAACAGCTACACGACGCCCAAAATGGTCGGCACGACCCGGGACGAACGCTGGTCGATCGGCTTGAACGCCGTCTACAAGCCTTCGAAGGAGAATACGTTCTTCCTGAATGCCGCTTACGGCGACCGCAGCATCGACGGCATCCAGTATGTACAGGAGTGGGACAACTCCTTCGAGGTCGCCAAGTGGATCATAAAATCGAAATCCGTCCGTTCGAACAGCTCGAAGGCCGGTTTCGAGGGGCGTTTGCAGTATATGCGCACCACCCGCGGCGATTCCTACAACTGGACTGCCGGCGTCGAATTCTCCACCGAGAAGCTCAGCGACATCTACTATTTCCCGCGCAGCACCCAGGACATCGAAAACTGCAAGATCGGCATCTTCGGACGCAAGAATTTCATCTTCAACGAAAAGCACTCGCTGCTCGTCGGAATACGCGCCTCCTACAAGATGAACAACAGCAGCGACATCGACTACAACGGCTACAAGGCCGACACGAAATGCTACACCGATTTCACGCTCCGCGACTATTACTACCTCGGGTCGGGATACGCTGCGTTCGGCGGTGAAATCACCTATTCGTTCGCCCGGCTGTTCAAGGGCCGCGGTTCGGTCTTTGCCGCAGCCTCGGGCGACTATGTGCGTGCCGACGACCACCGCGACCTGTTCGACCGCCGCTTTTACGCCAATTTTAAAATCGGACTGATGTTTTAAAACTGGAACCCTCCGGAGAGGACGACACATATCCTCCCCGGAGGGTTTCAAATAACTGCTCCATATGAATTATAGAAAACCGTTTTTTGTCCTGCTGGCCGGAGTTCTGCTGCTTTCGGCCGCGCCGGGACGATCGCAGACGTTCGAAAACCCCTCCATACAGGGATCGAGTTCCTTCGCCGTGATCACCGACTCCCGAACCGCCCGGGAATGCCGGCCCCAAATGACAGCCTACAAACAGACGCTCGAAGCCGAAGGACTGCCCGTTTACATCGTTTCGCACGACTGGACGACGCCCGAACAGGTGCGTGACGTCCTGCGCAAACTTTATGCGGAAAACGCTTTGGAGGGATGCGTATTCATCGGCGACGTGCCCATCGCCATGATCACCAAGGCGCAGCACCTCACCTCGGCCTTCAAAATGGACGAACGCGACCACCCGCTCCACGAAACCTCGGTTCCTTCGGACCGCTTTTACGACGATTTCGATTTGCAGTTCGTCCCGCAGGGCACTCCCTCGCAGGGACTGTTTCATTATTACGAAATGTCGCCCGATTCGCCGCAGTACATCTCCTGCGACATCTATTCGGGCCGCATCAAGGCGCAGAAAGCCTACGGCGATCCCTACAAACAGATTGCCCGTTACCTGGAGAAAGCCGTGGCCGAACACCGCGACGCGACGCCTTTCGACCAGTTCGTCTCCTACACGGGCCACGGCTCCTACTCCAATTCGCTCATCGCCTGGCGCGATGAACAGCAGCTGCTCGACGAGCAGTTCGGCGACGTGTTCAGCCGCACCCACAACGCCAAATTCCTGCGTTACTCGATGCAGCCCTTCGTCAAGGAGTCGCTCATCCGCGAGGTCCGCCGCGACGACGTGGACATGATGGTCTTCCACGAACACGGAATGCCCCACCGGCAGTACCTTTCGGGGACGCCCTATGTGGAATCGGCCGAAGATGCCGCCGCCGAGATGCAGCGCAGCCTGCGCGAACTGGCCCGCCGTCCCGGCAGCGGCCGGGAATCGGCCGCCAAACGCGCCGCGGAGAAAGGACTCGATTCCACGTGGTACAACCGGGCCGAGGAGCCCGAAATGCTCCGTCTCGACTCGATCGCCGACCTGCGCACGGGCATCATCCTCGAAGAGGTCGAAGCCATCGCCCCGAATGCCCGCTTCGTGGTCTTCGACGCCTGCTACAACGGCGACTACCGCGAGGACGATTTCATCGCAGGACACTACATCATGGCTCCGGGACGCTGCGTCACGACGTTCGCCAACAGCGTCAACGTGCTTCAGGACAAGTCGGCTTTCGACCTGCTGGGACTGCTGGGCGAAGGGCTGCGCATCGGCGCCTGGGCCAAGAACATCCACATCCTCGAGTCGCACGTGATCGGCGACCCGACCTACCGCTTCAAGGCCGCCCATCCCGAACTCGACATCAATTCGATGGCGCTGAAGCGCAACAACGGCTTCTGGCTCGGACAACTCGACAATGCCATACCCGACATCCAGAACCTGGCGATGATCCGGCTTTGGGAAAACGACTACCCTCAGCTGCCCGCCATCCTGCTCGACAAGTGCTCCGAGTCGCCTTACAGCGTCGTGCGTTACAACGCCTTCCGGCTGCTCGAGTCGCTCAACGGCCCCGAATACAAGCAGGCGCTGATGCTGGCCGCCTACGACCGCTTCGAGTTCCTGCGCCGTATCGCCGTCACACGCATGGGACGTATCGGCGACGAGGCGTTCATCTCCGTGCTCATCGACGTATATGTCAGGGACCGCAATGCCGCCCGCATCGTTTTCAACATCAGCGAGGCGATCCGCTGCTTCGACAAACAGCAAGTCGAAAAGGCAATCGAGACCTATTTCGCCGACAAGAATTTCTACCATGCCCGGGAGGAGAAACAGGAGCTGCTCGACAAACTCATCGAGCGCAACGAGCTCTCGCCCGGCGAGTCCTCGACGCGGGAGATTCTCGACCCCCAGGGCAAGCCCCGCTGGCGGCAGGCCCGCATCAGTTTCCTCAAGAACCGCCCCTATCACCAGCACGTCACGGAATACCTCACCCTGCTGGGCGACGAGCAGGTTCCCGAGATTCTGCGTGTGCGGATGGCCGAGGCGCTGGCGTGGTTCAACCTCTCGGTGCGGCGCCATGAAATCGCCGATGCCGGACGCAAACTGCTCGCCCGCGGCAACTGTTCACCGGAACTGGCCAAAGAGGTGCAGCGCATGATTAACCGCGTAGAATCCAAGAAATAATCCGTAATGAAAGCTATGAAAAGATATTTATTGGCAATCGTCCTGCTGCTGCCATTCATCCTGCAAGCCAAAGTCGCAGTCGAAAAGCCCCGCAGCAAACAGCCGACGGCGTTCGCAATCGTCGTCGATCAGGCGACCTACGACAAAACGGCGCCCCAGATTCATGCCTACCGCGATGTCCTGGAGGCCGACGGACTCTCGACCTACATTCTCCGCGACAACTGGCAGACCCCCGAGCAGGTGCGCGAACAACTCATCGCGCTGATGCGCAAAACCGCCAAACGCTCGCCGCTCGAAGGCGTGGTCTTCGTGGGCGACATTCCGATCGCCATGGTGCGCAATGCCCAGCACTTGACCACGGCGTTCAAAATGGACGAGGACAATTTCCCGATGATTCAGTCGTCGGTCCCCTCCGACCGCTACTACGACTGCCCGGACCTGCAGTTCGAGCTGATCGCCCGCGACACGACCGACCGTCTGCTCTCCTATTTCAACCTCGCCTGCGACTCGCCGCAGCGGCTCGACCCGGCCTTCTATTCGGGACGCATCCGCTATCCCGAACAGCTCGGAGGCGACAAATACGAAGGGATTGCCCGCTATCTGGAAAAGGTCGTCGCCGAACGCGGCAAAGTCGACCAACTCGACAATCTGGTGACCTACGCCGGCGACGGATACAACTCCGACTGTCTGGTCTGCTGGATGGACGAGCGCGTTGCCATCGACGAAAATTTCCCGCTGACCGACACCCGCAAGGCCGGAAACCTGCGCCAGCTCAATTTCCGGATGGACGATTACATGAAATACCGGGTTTTCGACGAGTTGGTGCGCCCGGAGGTGGATGCCATGTTCTTCAACGAGCACGGTTCGCCCGACAAACAGCACGTCGGCAGTTATACGACGGAACCCGACAGTTTCGACGGCCAGTACAGCCAGCTCAAAGCCGAAGTCATGATCGCCCTGTATATGGAACGCCGCAAGGGCGACAAAGCCGACGTGGAGGGCGCCAAACAGTATTTCAAGGAGAAATACCACCTGACCGACGCCTTCTTCGAAACGAAAAAGACGGAGGCGGACGACGACACGAAGGCCAAGGGCGACCAGACGATCGTCAGCCTCGAGGACCTCGAGACGCTGGCCGCACAGCCGCGTTTCGTGATGCTCAACGCCTGCTACAACGGTTCGTTCCACAAACCCGGCTACATCACGGGCTACTACATCTTCGGCCCGGGCCGCACGGTGGCCACGCAGGGCAATACGGTCAACGTACTGCAGGACCGCTGGACCTACGAGCTGGTCGGCCTGCTGTCACACGGCGTGCGTGTCGGGCAGTATAACCGGCTGATCGCATCGCTCGAAGGACACATCATCGGCGACCCGGCCTTCCGGTTCCAGCCCGTCGAGCCGAATACGCTGGCCACCGACATGACAACCCGCAAGGGAGACGCCGCCTACTGGCGCAGCCTGCTCGCAAGCCCGTGGGCCGACGTGCAGAGCCTCGCGCTGCGCATGCTGACCGACGCCGGTGCGATCTCGGCGGGCGAACTGCTGGAGTTCATGAAACAGTCGCCGCTGGCGACGACCCGTATGGAGTGCCTCAAACTCATCGGACGCTTCGGCGACGAGGAGATCTTCGCGCAAGCCATCATCCGGGGACTGAAAGACCGTTATGAACTGCTGCGCCGCAACGCTGCGACCTATGCCTGGCAGTCGAGCCGTCTGGAGCTGCTGCCCGCGCTGGCCGATACTTATGTCAACGACAGCGAATCGAAGCGTGTAGCCTACATTGTCATGAAGGGGCTGGAGCTGTTCCCCGAAAAAGAGGTCGAACAGGCGCTGCGCACGGCCGTCGAGGCTTCGCCGTATGCGGACAGCGAGGCAAAATTCACCGAGCTCTGGGAAGAGGTCGCCGGCGAACAAGCGATGAAGGAGCGGCAGCGGAATCAGCTTTTCAACGGCAAAACGCTCAAAAGCCGCATCTCGGCCATCCGTTCGATGCGCAACAACACCTACCACGAACTGGTGCCCGAGCTGCTGAAACTCGTGGCCGACGCTTCGCAGCCCCTCGAACTGCGGGTCAACACGGCCGAGTGTCTGGGCTGGTTCGCGCATACCCCGCGCCGTGCCGAGATCATCGACGCCTGCCGGCAGGCAGCCGCCGACAAAAACCTGGAGAAAGAGCTCCGCGACGAGCTGACGCAAACCGCGATCCGGCTCGAAAGCACCGTATCCGTACCGACCCGATAATCCGACATGACCATGAAATTGAAAAGAATCGTCTTACTGATCGCCGTCTGCCTGCAGGCCCTGTCGCTTGCAGCGGCACCGCGGATCGTCCGTCCCGGCGTGAAAAGCCCCACGACGTTCGCCATTTTCATCGACAGCCGGAGTTATGAAGCCGCAGCCGCCGAGGTAGACGCCTACCGCGCCGCCGTGGAGCGCGACGGATTGGGGACCTACCTGCTCATCGACGAGTGGCAGAACCCCGAAAGCGTGCGCAGCGAGATCATCCGGATGACGGAGGCGCAGCCGCACCTCGAAGGCGTGGTGTTCGTCGGCGACATCCCCATTGCCATGATCCGCGACGGACAGCATCTCACATCGGCGTTCAAGAGCAGTCAGGACCGCGACTGGAAAGATTCGTCGGTCCCCTCCGACCGCTATTACGACGATCCGGAACTGCAATTCGAGTTCCTGCGCCGCGACGCCGACGAACCGCTCTATTTCTACTATTCGCTCTCGCCCGAATCGCGCCAGCACATCGCGTCGCCGATCTACTCGGCCCGCATCAAGCCGCCCAAACGCGAAGGCGCGGATTCCGACGAACTGCTGCGTGCCTACCTGCGCAAGGTAGTGAAGGCCCATGCCGAACAGAACGAGCTGGACAACCTGTTCGTTTTCCGCGGCCACGGCTACAACTCCGAGGCTCCCGAAGCCTGGGCCGGGGAGCAGATCGCGCTGCGCGAACAGCTGCCCGCACTTTTCCGCACCGGCAGCACCGTGCGTTTCTATGATTTCGAAAGCCGCTGGCCCATGAAGCCCTACCTGCTGGAGAAGATGGCCCGCAAAGGCGTCGATGTCGCCCTGTGCCACCACCACGGCGCTCCCGACACGCAATACCTGAACGGATACCGAAACGGTTCGGGCATGAACGTTTCGATCGAGAACATCAAACGGTTCCTGCGCAGCAAAATCGACGGACACAAAGACCCCGAAAAACGCAAGGCCGAGCTGATCGCCTATTACGGCGTGCCCGAAGCGTGGTGCCAGCTCTCCGATTCGCTGCACACGGCCGATTCGCTGCTCGACCAGGCCATGGACGTACACATCGAAGACCTCTACAACCGGCCGATGAATCCCCGTATGGTGATGTTCGACGCCTGCTACAACGGCTCGTTCCACCTCGACGAGTGCATCGCCGCGAGCTATATCTTCGGTCCGGGCGACTGCATCGTCACCCAGGGCAATTCGGTCAACGCCCTGCAGGACAAATGGCCCGACCGCTATATTGGACTGCTCGACTGCGGCGTGCGCATCGGACAGTGGGGACGCCACGTGCATTACCTCGAAACACACCTGATCGGCGACCCGACCTACCGTTTCATCAACCGGGCGCTGCCCGGCACCGACCTAAACACGGCACTCACGGCAAAAGCATCGGACAACAAATACTGGCTCCGGATGGCCGCCGAAACGATGCCCGCCGACGTGCAGGCCATCGCCCTGCGCAAGCTGGCCGACAACGGTTACGACAAGACCGCCGACCTGTGTGAAAAACGGGTCGCCGAATCTCCTTACGGACCGGTGCGTCTCGAAGCCCTCAGGCTGATGAGCACCAGCCGCTCGCCGCGTTTCAACGCGATGCTGGTGCAGGCGGCGGGCGACAGCTACGAACTGGTGCGCCGTCTGGTGTCGCAGTGGATCGGCGACTGCGGCGACGACGAGCTGGTTCCCGCAGCCGTCGAGATGCTGCTGGACGACGAACTCTCGCTGCGCGTGGCCTACCATGCCGATGAGAACATGATGTTCATGAATCCCGACGCCGTGAGCGCTGAGCTCCGCCGTCAGTCCGCGGCCAAACACGAACTCTACCAAAACGAAGAGTCGCTACAGAAACGGCTGAAGCGCATAGCCGACAAGCAGGCCGAACAGACGGAAACGTTCAAATTCATCCGCGACCCGCAGAACAAGATGAAGCGGCGCCTGAGCGAAATCACCTATTTCCGCCTCTACCGCCACCACTACTGCGTACCCGAACTGATCGCCCTGGCCGAAGACGCCGCGCTCGAAGAGCCGCTGCGCGTAGCGGCCGTCGAGGCGTTGGGATGGTTCGGACGATCCTATCAGCGCCCCATAATCTCCGCCATGTGCGAACGGCTGCTTCAAAGTGAACAGCCCCGAACAATTTTTGAACAGACCCAACGCACATCTAAACGGTTAGAAGCTTATTAAAAAGCGAATAATGGTAAATTCCCAGAAAATCCGCGCAGCTTTCGGTTCTTTATGAGATGAAATGCCGGAGGGTTTCCATTACTCGCCAATGCATGGCATGACAGTGACAGCATAGGAACAACGAGTAATAATTATACTCAACGAGAATTAGTCAAGACTTAATCCGACAGTTTTTGTCCGATAGTGATTCAACTGTCAGAATAAGTCTTGACTATTTATACATTACGGTTTGATTGCCTAATCAGAATTCAATTTTAGTTATTATCGATGCAGTTTCCTTTTTCTCCGCCGTCGCTGGATTCTTTGCTGTTCCTCGAAAGCCCGCGCATCGACCAAGTCCAACAACGTGTCGACAACTCCTGAGACAGGATTTGCCGTGCGGCTTCGTTGTTCGTATTGGCGTTCCGCGTGCTGTTCTGCGGTATGCAGTGTTTCTTTTCGGGAGGTCGGGAACAGCTCGTTGAAAACACCGGCCGAGAACTCCCTTCCCAGCACCGAACCGTTGGCGACAATGCCATTGGTGTGGTCGATAAACGTTACGCCGTAAACCCTTCCTACGGGGTTGATCCGGAAAACAGTGTTGATACTTTCCGCTTTGAGCAATTGTCGGAACTCGTCCCGTGTGTTATGCGGGCTCATGGCGTCTTTGACCGTCTGCCGCAGACGATCGAGCGCGCCCGGCTTTTTCAGGTTGTCTTTCGACATCCCGTAATACTTTTGAAGGGCCTTATAGCCGACATCCTTTCCGATACGACTCGACTTGAATGGCGTGCCGATGCCGTAGCCGTCGTCGGTCAGAGCCCGAGACACTACCTGCATAGTTTCTTCCGTCGATCGTTCCGGTGCGTTCCTCGACCGAGACGTTGAACAGTTCCAGCAGTGTGCAAAACTCTCCGTAGGACGAGCATTTGTAATTTCGCAGGCACGACCTCACAACGGACGAGATCTGCTGCTTGACATTGCCTTCTCTGTAGTTTACCCTATGCAATCCCACTTTGTCGGCCTGCTCCTCTCCCTTGACACTCGGATGCAGGCCGTATTTGCGCTCCAAGTCACGCAGAATCTCCATCGAGCGCCGGGCTTCGAAATCGTGCGGGAGTTTGCGGCCCTGCTCATCGACCCGCAGCGACACGATATGGAGATGCTCTCTGGAAATGTCCTTGTGCTTGAAAACAATATAAGGCTGGTTGCCGTAACCCATACGTTCCATGTATTCCTGCGCGATGTCCCGGAGCTGATCGTCGGTCAGTCTGTCTTCCGGCGAGGGGTTCAGCGAGGCGTGGAAGACCGTGTTCGTAGTCCGGCGGTTGGCTTCGAGGTACGGCCAAAAGCAATCCATGCAGGCGTCGACATCCATTCGCCCGTGCTTGTCGAACGGTTCCAACATCTTCTGCCAGAGGAGCACTTCGGCTTCGCCTTTATCTACCTTTTCCTTGTTATAGCGCAAGGCTCCGCCGGGCGAGGAACCCGACCTTATATTCGCAACCATTCCTTAGCCTGTTTTGCGAGGTTGAGAATTTCGATGCTCAGGGCTTTCAATTCCCTCGTGCGCTGTTCCAATGCGGCGATCTGATGCGGGATCGCGACGCTGGAAAAGTGAGAATTGATGGCTTTCACAACTTGATTATGTAGGCTAAGTACCCGGCGCCTTGTCATATTTCTATGATAGGTTTCCCAATACT